>Ga0172380_10000207_pt1 | contig 126103 bp, 133 predicted proteins | sample Leawe162metaG_FD_119747 | JGI IMG/M metagenome (GOLD analysis project Ga0172380, IMG submission 119747) | Leachate microbial communities from a municipal landfill in Southern Ontario, Canada - Leachate well 162 metaG | ecosystem: Engineered > Solid waste > Landfill > Unclassified | place... | reverse complement strand
GTGGAAGGGACAGGATTCGAACCTGTGTACGCTCGCGCGGGCAGATTTACAGTCTGCTGCCATTAACCACTCGGCCACCCTTCCAACAGGTGTTTCTGATGAAAACCGTGCCACGAGATTTTTTCGTTGTCCACATTCGCGGACTGGCACCCTTCCATCGGGTATTTCAGAATAAACTTGCGCCCTGAAAGGGCACAGTCTATTGAGATGGAGAAGAAATGGGAAAAGCGCCCTAAAGTCAAGAGAAAATGAAACAAAAATCGAAAAAACCCGCAGGCTCGGGCTTTAAAAGCCCGAGTAAAAGCCCGAACGGCCCACATAAAAAAAACACGCCGCGCCGTCCGGTGCATAGCGGTGATCGGCCTGAAAATAACCGCAAGCCCGAACGCGCTGCGCCACGCATCAAAATCAACCTGTTCGGCTTCCATGCCGTTGAAAGCGCGCTCCTCAACCCCGAGCGCACCATCCATAAAATCTACACCACCGACGCGAGCGCCGACGAAACCTACCGCCTTGTCGATGAAGCCAACAAAAAGGGCTTTGACCATCCCGAACCCATTTACCTTGAAGGCCAGACCTTTGATCGCGCTCTGCCCAAAGGCACCGTCCATCAGGGCATCGGGATCGATTGCGACCCGCTCCCCGATGTTTTCCTTCCCGACATCATCAATAAAACCGCCGCCAAAGAAAAATCCATCATCGTCCTGCTCGATCAAGTCACCGACCCGCATAACCTCGGCGCGGTGATCCGCTCGGCGTGCGCTTTTGGCGCGGACGCCATTATTGTCCAGAGTCGCCATGCTCCCGAACTTTCGGGGATCGTTGCCAAAACCGCCAGCGGCGCGATGGAGCATCTGCCCGTCATTTATGAAACCAACCTCGCCCGCGCCATTGAAAGCTTACAGGAACACGGCTTTTTTGCCCTCGCCATGGATGAACGCGGCGAAAAAACGATTGGACAGGCCCCAAAATACCAGAAGACCCTGATCGTACTCGGTGCCGAAGGGCCAGGCCTGCGCCCCCTCGTACGGGACAAATGCGATATTCTGGTCAAGCTTCCCACGTCCGGCACCCTCTCGAGCCTCAATGTCTCGAACGCAGCCGCAGTCGCCCTTTACGCAATTTCCGCCCAGAATTAACATAAGATTAGCATCTTTCTGGCACAGTAACCTGAAAGAAGGGGACTGGCGCCATCATGGGAAAACTACAAAGCGAATTCGGTACATCCGCCAACACAGCGCTAGATAACCCAGCCACGCTCAAGATGATCAACGAGAAGGCAGGGTCATTCACCGTGCCAGATGATTTCAAAGGTAATCCGACCGAATTTACGCGGCGCTGCAAAGATGGGCTACAGCGCCTTATGGGTGACGAATATATGCTCGCCATCCAGAATGAGAAAGGGTTTGATCTCAAAACAGCCCTTGGCAAACTACCGGCCTCCGAAACCCCCACCTCGCTCCACTACCGCGCTGGAGTCATCGAAAACCGCGTGATTGTAGCAGGCGAGAAAATTGACTCTGAAAACCGGCTGCGCAGCGCAACAATGGATCAGCAGCATTTCCTCGAAACTAGCACCGCAGCATTACGCGAAGAAAGCGCAAGAAGCGGAACTGTGGCAGCAGATGGTCAGATCACCGATTTTGCAAAACAATCCTATAAGGCAGGACTAAAACCTGCCGACATCGCCAATTACGCGGCCCTGACGGCAGGTGTTGAAATCCCTGCCGCAACAGTTGCAGCCACAACCGCACTCCCCAAACCCAAAGACGAGAGCAAGGTAACTGCACCAACACCAACCCCCGCTGCTACTCCTATTGCCGCAGCACCTTAAGGGAAGACAAAGAAAATGGCGGAAACAACCTTGACTACATCCTTCAGTAAAGCTGCGCCCGCATACGAACCCGAGCGCTGGAACAATCAGGTCACACCACAGCAACTGGCAAATTTCCGCGATGAAAATAAGACTGTGCTGACAAAAATTCTTGCCGCCACACGCAGACAGTCTGAACAACAAGCCGCAAGCGACCTCATGGGAGTACAAAGCCATTACCGTGTCAATGACGCCCTGATTGCTTTCAATAAATCGGTTGAAAACGGCGTGAGCGATGCCGACATCGCGGGCCGTTTTGGCCTCAAAGAAAAAGATGTCGCAAATTTTCGCAAACCGGCCCGCGATATTTATTTAAAGCAAGGTTTCCAAGACTACGCCAACTGCTACAGCTACGCCATGAACGACCCTGACCGCTACCAGTATCTCGGGGACAGGCCCGGGCAACGCGCCGAAGGAAGAGTCGGGGCAACCTCCAACTGGCAAAAACACATGGATCTTGAAAAATCCCTCAACTATGAAGGCTATAAGAATCTTCTCCTCAAAGAAGTGGAATCAGACGGGGCCATTATTGGCGGAAAAGAGGCACAGCCAATGGAAGGCTACTACCGCGTGGGTGTTTATGCCATGCCGCCGGATAAAATGCCTAAAGGAGATAATGGCTGGACGGATATGCATTTTGTGCGCGAAAACAGTGATGGCACATGGTCCCATAAGCCTGGAAGCAATCCAGTGACCAACCGCGATAAGGACAACAAACCTATTCTTGATCCTAAAACAGCAAATCTAGGGGGGTATGAATTTCTGACTTTCGTTTATGTTCCCGAAGGGGGCCTTGATGTCGGGCCAAGTTGGGAACCGCGCAGCAAAGAAGCCTCTGTCGATACCCCCCTCAATCCTCAAGAAAACTGGAAACGAAGGGGCGCCGCTCCATTTCCTGAAGCCCAGATATAAAAAACCCCGCACAAAAGGCGGGGTTTCTAATGAAGAGGAAGGGTTTATTTGTCTTCCTGTACAATGCGCATCTCACGCGCGCGCGTCAAAATTGCATCCTCAAGCTTGGTGGCGGTATCTTTAGCCACCGGCGCATCTTTCCAGCCGCCACTGGCTTTGACCTGACGAAAGACTTTAACGCTCACCGCCTCAGCCTTGAGCTGGCGATCCAAAATAAAAACGTTGAGCTTGGTGCGCTCGTTCGGCGTCTCGGGGGCGGAATACCACTCGGTGATGATTGTCCCACCAAAAGGATCGGCCGATGCCAACGGCATGAACGACACCGTGTCAAGCGCCGCGCGCCAGAGATACCCATTCACCGCAATACCGGACTCACCTGGGCCAGCCTCTTTTTTGCTACCAAACAGATCAAGGCCGCCTTTGCCAAAAATACCCTCGGGTTCGGCATAAATATTATTATCCCCTGTCGAAGAGCGATCGGCCCCTGTCGGATATTTAGCTTCACTCTCGACACCCGAGCAAGCGCTCAGAGCCAAAAGAAGCGGAATAATCAGAAAAATAGCAAGAAAACGGAATGTTATGGGCATTACAACCTCGAAAAGTTCAACGTGATGTCCTCCCATCTAGCACGGGAAACGCCCCTTCTCAAGTAGGGCTTCTCAAAAGGTGACATTTATGTCACAAGGAAATCATGAAAAACAGTTTTAAGACACAGCCCGATGAACGTGGGCATTTCGGCATATTCGGCGGACGTTACGTGGCAGAAACCTTGATGCCCCTCATTCTTGAGGTTGAAAAGGCCTACAAAGCCGCCAAGGACGACCCATCCTTTGCCGCCGAGATCAAGGCCCTTGCCCGTGATTACACAGGTCGCCCTTCGCCCCTTTATTACGCCAAAAAAACGACTGAAATACTCGGCGGAGCCAAAATCTATTTCAAGCGGGATGAGCTTAATCACACCGGTTCACACAAAATCAACAACACCATCGGCCAAATTTTACTCGCCCGCCGCATGGGCAAAACCCGCATTATCGCTGAAACCGGAGCCGGTCAGCATGGCGTGGCTACCGCCACAGTCTGTGCGCTTTTTGGTATGCCCTGCACCGTCTTTATGGGTGCCACCGACATTGAGAGGCAAAAACCCAACGTCTTCCGCATGAAATTGCTGGGCGCCGAAGTCCGCCCCGTCACCGCCGGAGCGGGCACGCTCAAAGACGCCATGAACGAAGCACTGCGCTACTGGGTCGCCAACGTGCATGACACATTTTATATTATCGGGACAGCCGCAGGCCCGCACCCTTACCCCATGATGGTGCGCGATTTTCAGTCCATCATCGGCGAAGAAGTCAAAGAACAAATGATGGAGCGGGAAGGGCGCCTACCCGATAGCTGTGTGGCCTGTATCGGCGGCGGCTCGAACGCCATTGGTCTTTTTTACCCCTTCGTGGATGACCCGTCAGTCCGTTTGATCGGTGTGGAAGCGGGCGGTCACGGCATTGAAACCGGAGCACATGCCGCCTCGCTCACGGGAGGACGCCCAGGGGTACTCCACGGCAACCGCACCTATTTGCTGCAAAATGATGACGGCCAAATCGAAGAGGGCCACTCCATTTCTGCGGGCCTTGATTACCCGGGCATCGGCCCCGAACATGCATGGTTCCATGAATGCGGCCGCGCCGAATATGTCTCGGTCACCGACGATGAGGCCCTTGCGGCCTTCCAGCGGCTGGCGCAACTTGAAGGGATCATTCCGGCATTGGAACCTGCCCACGCCTTTGCTCATGTCCTTAAACTCGCCCCCACGCTCCCCAAAGATCACATCATGGTCATGAATTTGTGCGGGCGAGGCGATAAGGATGTGTTCCGCGTAGCCGAACTAATTTCCTTGTAAAAAGGCCTCCGAACGTGTAAAAAACGTAATATTATGGCTAATATAGATTTCAACCATCTGCGGGATCTCGCACGCATCCATTTCGAGGTTGCCGCCGCGCGCGGCGAGGATGTGCCCATGGGTATTGCCCTCCATATGCGCGACGGGCATGTGCTGGGCTGGGATAATGTCCGCTCGGATATGAATGAAGGCGATGACATGCTGGCCGAGCCGCTACACTGCCTGATCGCAGGGCAAGGCATCACCATGGCGGAAGATTTGGCCCCCGCACAGGAAGTGGACACCATTGTCATTTGTGGTGAATTTGGCGATATCCCGAGCGCCGAACAGTGCCTGAGTAACGACTTCAAAGACGCGCTGGCCGCTTACCCGGGCGTAGCCAGCGGCCAGCTTGTCCACGTCGAGGACGCCCTAACCCGCGAACTACGCAGTTTCAAACTGTAACCCATCCCAAATTTGACCACCGCACCATTTTTGCTAGATTATGCAAAAATCTATCGAAAAATTGCATGGGAGGTATAACAAATGAGCATAATCAAAGACCTGAGCGAAGCGGAAATTAATCATCTTTATGATTTTGCGCGAACCAATTTCCAACAGGCCCGTGAAGCTGGCGTGCGTAATCCTGAAGGCATTTCCCTGCTCACCGACAGCGGCACCATTATCTGGGGTGGCTCCCATAACCAAGAGGGGTTTACAGCAGCAGATGACCTTCTCAAACTACGCGCTGAGCTTTCCCCCCATGAACAATTCCAGATGGCGGTCATCGCCACCGGTTATGATCACCATGCCCACCGCACCAAACCAGCCTCCCATGAAATGCTGAGTACACTCCAGAAAATCCGCAACGGCGCCCCTCTATTTGTCAAAGTCATTGCCGCAGAAGAAAGAGCCTCGCACGCTTTCATCCTCTCATAAAACACTTGACCTTGCCGGATAAACCCGTAAACCTCTCCGGCATGTCGCGCATTGAAACCACCTTCACCCAGCTCAAAAACCAGAACAAATCGGCTCTGGTGACCTATATCATGGCGGGAGATCCCGACCCTGCAACATCCGCAAGACTTCTGGACGGGCTTGCTCTGCAAGGCGCCGATATTATCGAACTGGGCATGCCCTTTACCGACCCGATGGCCGACGGCCCGACCATCCAAGCTGCTAATCTGCGCGCCCTCACTGAAGGAATGAATCTTCACAAAATACTGGATATGGTGCGGGATTTCCGCACCCGCAACCATGAAACCCCGCTCGTCCTTATGGGCTATTTCAATCCCATCTATATTTACGGCTGCGAGAAATTCGCGCGCGATGCCGGAGAAGCTGGCGTGGACGGCCTGCTCCTTGTTGATCTTCCCCCCGAAGAAGACGGTGAAATCAAAAATCACCTGAAAGAAAACGGGATCGACCTGATCCGCCTGATTACCCCGACCTCGACTGGCGAACGGCTCAAGACCCTCACCAAAGATGCCAGCGGCTTTCTCTATTACGTATCGATTGCGGGCGTAACAGGCACAGCATCAATCAATATTGCGGATGTTGTGCCAAGGCTTCAAGATATTCACAAAACAACCAATCTACCAGTCGCTGTGGGGTTTGGTATCCGCACCCGTGAGGATGCACGTCAAGTTGCTGCCATCGCCGACGGAGTTGTCATCGGATCGGCTTTTGTCACTATTGTTGAAAAAACCATTAAAGAACAATGTGTTAATGAAGTTCTCCGCGAAGTTTCAGGCTATAAGGCCGCCCTGTCTTAGGTTTACTTCTTGAGATTTGGCACCGATATCCTCTATAATCCCCCTTTTAAGTCACCTGCGGAAAGAAATAAAAACTCATGAACTGGCTTACCAATTTTATTCGTCCAAAAATTCGCTCGATCGTGGGAGCCAAGGATGTCCCCGACAATCTTTGGCAAAAATGCCCCTCCTGCGAGGGCATGCTTTTTCACCGTGACCTCGCTGAAAACATAAATGTCTGCACCCATTGTGGCCACCATATGAAGTTGCCAGTGCAAGATCGCCTCAAGATGCTATTTGACGAGGGTAAATATACCCGCATTGACATTCCCACCGTCCCCCAAGACCCCCTCAAATTCCGCGATAAAAAGAAGTACACTGACCGTTTGAAAGAGGCCCAAACCAAAACCGGCGAAAAAGATGCCATGATTGTCGGCACTGGCACCATGGGAGGGCTGCCTGTAGTAATTGCAGCCTTTAATTTTGATTTTATGGGCGGCTCAATGGGCGCGTTTGTGGGTGAAGGCCTTGTCCGTGCCGCAGAAACAGCAATTGCCAGAAATGCAGCCCTGATTGCCATTCCTGCCTCGGGCGGAGCACGGATGCAAGAAGGTATGGTCTCCCTCATCCAGCTCCCCCGCACCGTAATTGCGGTACGTATGGTCAAGGATGAAGGTCTGCCTTTTATCGTGCTTCTTACCGACCCCACAACAGGTGGCGTCAGTGCCTCCTTTGCCATGCTCGGCGATATTCACATTGCCGAACCGGGTTGCATGATCGGTTTTGCCGGAAAACGTGTGATCGAAGAAACTATCCGCGAACAACTTCCCAAAGGATTCCAGACCGCCGAATATTTGCGCGACCACGGTATGGTCGATCTGGTTGTTCCCCGCAAGGAACTCTCAGAGACCATCACCCGTATTCTGGGCCTCCTGATGAAACGCAATGAAAGCAGCGATAAAGGCAAGGGCAGTAAAAACGATAAAACCAATGGGAAAGACACGGGAACAGGCCGCGGCCTTTTTAGCGGTAAAAATACATTTGCCCCACACGCCACCATCAATGCGCTGCCGGATGACCTGACCCCCGCCAACGATCCTGCCGTGGTGCAAAGCGGCAAGGCCCCTGCCACGCGTCGCACACGGACACGTTAAAAAATGGTGACGACAATACCTCGCGTCATGCCGGATCAGTTCGACCCTGATCCGCGCTTGCAGGCATTGCTTGACCGCCTCACCACCTATTACCCGCGGGCCATCGACCCCAATTTAGAGCGAACGCTGCGCCTCCTCCATGATTTGGGTGATCCACACACATGCATTCCCCCCGCCATTCATATCGCTGGCACCAATGGCAAAGGATCGACCCTTGCCACCATTCGTGCCATCACCAAGGCCGCAGGCCTGACCAGCCATGTTATGACCTCGCCCCATCTTGTGCGCTTTAATGAAAGGCTGGTGATCAGTGGAACAGAGATGACCACACCCGCCATCCTTGATCTGATGGAAGAGGTCGAGCGCATCAACAATGGCACCGAAACCACCTCGTTCGAAATAATCACCGCCGCAGGCTTTCTCGAATTTTCCCGTAGGCCTTCTGATCTCAGCCTGATCGAGGTCGGCATGGGCGGGCGCTTTGATGCCACCAACGTCATCGAAAAGCCTTTGGCCAGCATCATCACCGTGATCTCGCGCGACCACACCAAATTTTTAGGGACCGCCCTTACAAACATTGCACGCGAGAAAGCTGGCATTATCAAAACTGGATGCCCCGTCATCATCGGCCCGCAAACATCCGAGGGGCTGCGCGCAGGTGTCATGGATGTCTTTACAGACACGGCACAGGAACATGGGTGCCCACTTTTCCGCCACGGGCATGAATGGTCGTTTGATGTCACGCCGGAGGGGTTTATCCTGCACACACCTCAGAACATTTATGAATTCCCGCGGCCCAATTTGCGCGGCGATCACCAGATCGGCAATGCCGCCACTGCAGCTATGACTCTTCTCGCCATCGAAGACAAACTCCCCAAACCGCTTCGATTGCAAGCCTTTGAAAAGGGCATCACCACCACCATCTGGCCCGGACGCCTGCAAAAAATTATTGCGGGGCATCTGCGCGATCTGGCTCCTCCTCAATGGGAAATTTGGATTGATGGCGGCCACAACGATACAGGCGGACAGGTTTTAGCGCGGGAAGCCCAGCGCTGGCAGGATAAAGACGGTAAGCCCCTCCATTTGATTCTCGGTATGCTCTCAACCAAAGATCCATGTGAATTTGCTGCGCCCCTCGCGCCTTACGCGGCATCGACCAGCACCATCACCATTCCCGATCAGCCCTTGGCACTTTCCAATGATGACCTCGCCGCGCAGCTCCAGAAATTTATCCGCAAAAATATTTGTGCTGCCTCTTCGCTGGAAAACGCTGTCAAGAACATCACAGCAGCGCATCTGGGTAGCGGACGCATCCTGATTACCGGATCCCTCTATCTGATGGGGGCCATCCTCACTGGTCATACTGCCGAGTGATTTAAGGAAAGAAGTATGTCCCGCGCCGTAGCTTCAGGATCGGGGCTTCCGGTAATGGGGCGACCAATCACAAGGTGCGTTGCCCCAAGCCTGATGGCCTCCTCCGGTGTCATAACCCGTTTCTGATCGCCCACCGTGCTGCCCGCCGGACGAATGCCAGGCACCATCAGCACAAAATCAGGGCCGAGCGCGCCGCGAAGAACCGAAATTTCCGCCGCCGAGCACACCACTCCGGCAAGTCCGCACGACCGTGTCAAACCTGCAAGACGCAGCACCTGATCTGCCGCAGGGACACTCTGTCCAACATCACGCAAAGCATCATCATCGAGCGAAGTGAGCACCGTCACAGCCAAAAGCTTGGGCGGATAAACACCGCTTTTAACCGCTTCATCATTCAAGGATTCACGGGCCGCCTCCATCATCGAGCGGCCCCCGCTCGCATGCACATTCACATACGAAACCCCAAGCCGTGCCACCCCCCGCAAAGCGCCTGCAACGGTATTGGGAATATCATGGAATTTAAGATCAAGAAAAAGGGAAACATCTGGCACACTATCACGGATTGCCGCAACGCCTGCTCCGCCATGATGGGCAAAAAATTCAAGGCCCAGTTTCACCCCACACCCTGCACGCGCCATCATCTGCGCCAGCTCTTTGGCACGCTTAAGATCAGGCGTATCAACGGCGCAATAAATCAGGCTCATAGAACCACCCGACCATGTTTGCCGCCGCTTTCGATTTCTTCATTAAGGCGTTTATTTTCCTTGGCAAGACGCCGGAGTTCGCGCCGCACTGGCATATCATGAAGCGCAACAATAAATCCGCCCCAGATAAATCCAACAATCAGCGCACCGAGTAAAATAAAACCCAGCGAAAGCGTTTCCCCTTCGGTAAAGGGGGGCAACGCCACATCAACAGCGCTATGATTAAAGAGAATAATCCAGAAAAAGAGACTGAGGATCAGCAGCGTCACCACGAATTTCAAAAAGCCCGTCATGCGCTGCCTCCACCTTATGATGCGTCATCATCCGTGTTCAAACGTTCACGCAGTTCTTTACCAGTTTTAAAGAAGGGAAGACGTTTTGCATCCACGTGGACGGATGCACCGGTACGTGGATTACGCCCCGTGCGCGCGGCGCGCTCTTTAACGGAGAACGTACCAAAACCACGCAGTTCAACACGGTCGCCATCAATCAGGGCCGAGGAGATGCCACCAAAAAAAGCATCAACGACTTTTTCAATGTCGCGCAAAAATAAATGGGGGTTGCGCTCTGCGAGCACCTCAATCAATTCCGAACGAGTCATCTCTGTGTCCTCCCTTATGTCCCGAAGATCACCCTATTGTCACGAATAAATGGAAATAGTCAAGTATCTTCAAAATGTTAGGCAAATAAAGACTAAGAACTTACATGTTATTTATTACCATAACTTAAGATAATAGTAAGCGCGTTTCACTGCCCGAAAATATCATCCAGAACAGGCATATCTTCAATAAGAAGCTGCTCGTTGGAAAGCTGTACAGCCCCATCTTTTGCCACCAGAATATCGGCTTGAAACAGAGAATCGCGAAACATCATCTGCGCCTGAAAAATATAACTCCCGTCACCTCGGTCACTCTTAAGAAGAGTGAGCGGCATAATCAATTTTCCGACCGATTTACGCGCGGCTGGTGGCGGTTCATCCCTCCATGCAATATCATCGACCGACTCCGTAATCAAAAAACGCCCATGGCGGCCCCGCACAAAGTTGAAAAAGAAACGCACATAATCGCGCACCGTATCTTCATTCAAGACAAGCGGCAAACGGCTATTAAGCGCATAAATCGGCGCATTGGTAAAATCAAGAATGACCAAATCACCGTCCTTCATCAAAACAAAACGGCGCGCCGCCGGAATATGTGTATGATCCGCCATATCATAAAGGCGATAGCCCGGATAAAAGGATAAATCCCGCGCCATAATGATCGAATTTTGCGGATTAAAGGAAATACCGTCAAAATGACGCACTGTCAGCGTCAAAATATCCTCGGTTTCCAAACGGTCAAGCTTTATATATGTATCATGAAACATGTTTTACCTTCAGCTGGTGATCATACAGACTTCATATCTTTCTGAAAAGCCGAAATAAAGTTTCACAACACCCCGTTCGGGATCAAGCTGTGGAAAACATACCAGTTTCAACAGGCACGTTTCGGGAAAAACTTTTTTGCACATTTACCTTTTTCATACCAAACAGGCTTACCACCACCGGATAACTTAAAATTAAAATTCTATTCAACGGGGATATATCCCACTAAGCTGTTAAAACTCTCCTTTCAACCAAACATCCATCATGTGTATAACTATCCGGATAATTTTTACCCCCGTAAATCACACCCCCTACTACTGTTAACAACCTCTTAAAAATAAGTCTTTTTTTAAAGGTGACTTTCTGGTTTCATCTCCCTCATGACCCAAACAACAACCCTATCCAAAAAACTCATCCAGACCTTGCATGGAAAAATTCATGACGTGCCCCCCATTTGGCTAATGCGTCAGGCCGGTCGTTATCTTCCCGAATACCGTGAACTACGCAGTAAAGCCAAAGACTTTCTTGACTTCTGCTACACACCATCCCTTGCCACCGAAGCAACCCTTCAACCTCTGCGCCGGTTTGATCTTGATGCCGCCATTCTCTTCTCTGACATTTTGGTCATCCCGCATGCTTTGGGTCAACATGTCACCTTCGCCGAAAATCACGGCCCTCTCCTTGGTGATCTTCCCTCCTTTGATAGGTTTGATGAGCAGACATTTCACGTGAATCTTTCCCCTGTTTATGAAACACTCACTCGCATTAAGACAGCACTCAACGAAGAAGGTTATGGAGATAGAGCCTTGATCGGATTTAGTGGTGCGCCATGGACACTCGCCTGCTACATGACCGAAGGCAAAGGCTCCAAAGATTTTCACGTGGCACGCCTGATGGCTTTAACCGAACGTTCCAAATTCACACAATTGATCGCGCTTCTCACCGGAGCTGTCACCTCGTACTGCATCCGCCAGATCGAAGAAGGAGCTGAGGTCATCCAGCTTTTTGACAGCTGGAGCGGCGCGCTAACCCCGAATGAATTCGAGGAATGGGTTATCAAACCCACACGTGCGATCACGTCCGGAATAAACGCAAAATACCCAGACATTCCTGTGATTGGGTTTCCCAAAGGTGCCGCCCTCAATCTGCCAGCCTATGCCAAAGAAACGGGCGTAACCGCTCTTAGTATAGACCAGTTTACACCGCTCCCGTGGGCTTGTGCGAATACCGACAGGAATCTCCCTCTTCAAGGAAATCTTGATCCGCTTCTTCTCATCAGCGGCGGGGAGGCTCTTGAAAAAGAGGTAAGGAACATTCGCCGCGCGATGGTCGGTCGGTCCCATATTTTCAATCTGGGCCACGGGATTGATAAATCAACGCCTATTGTCCATGTCGAGCAGTTGGTTAAAGCTGTAAGGATTTCCCATGCCTAAAACAGCCATCGTCCTTTTCAATCTTGGCGGGCCAGATAAACGTGAGAGTATTGCCCCCTTCCTCACCAATTTTTTTATGGACCCCAATATCATTGCCGCACCCCTCCCAGTGCGCTTTCTTCTCTCCCGCTGGATTGCCTTCAAAAGATCACGGAAGGAAGCTGGATCAAGCTATGCCGAATTGGGATATAAATCCCCTCTTCTGGAGAACACAAAAGAACAGGCCACCGCCCTCGCCCATGAATTGGGAAATGATTACAAAATATTTATCGCCATGCGTTATTGGCACCCTTTTACGCGTGATGTCGCGCGTGATGTCAAAACCTATAACCCTGACCGAATTATCCTCCTGCCGCTTTACCCGCAATATTCAACCACTACCACCCGTTCCTCATTTCAGGAATGGATCAAGGAAGCGGCCGCGATTGGCCTTCAAAAACCAACGCAGCTTGTATGCTGCTATCCGCTTGATGAGGGCTTTATCAAGGCCTCGGCCGAAAACGTTACAAAAAGCTACAAAGAGATGGCGACGAAAACAGGCAGGAACCCGCGTGTGCTTTTCTCTGCCCACGGCCTTCCCGAAAAACTGATTAAGGCGGGCGATCCTTATCAGAACCACTGCGAGCAAAGCGCGGCGGCTATTGCCACCGCCACCGGAATTGAAAACCTCGATTGGCAAATATGTTATCAAAGCCGTGTCGGGCCGCTCACATGGATTGGGCCTAGCACGAACGAAGCCATTCACCAAGCGGCACGCGATAGCAAGGATATTCTCATATATCCTCACGCCTTTGTCAGTGAACATGTTGAAACGTTGGTTGAGATCGAGATTGAATACCGCCACCTTGCCGCTGAGCTCGGGATTGGGGCGTTTGCGCGCGCTCCCACCGTGATGACTCACCCGCTCTTTATTAAGGGGCTGGCGGACCGGCTGCGAACAACAGCGTCTGACACAGGGTTTGCCAATGCGCGGGTGTGCAGTGCCCGCTATAAAAATTGCTGTCAGGAACAATTCAAAACCTGCGAATTATGGAAGGTATCATGATCGAGAATATCCTCTCCAGACTCAAGAGTGATCCGGCTGTAATGACAGGCATCATCAGTGTGGTATGCGTAACAGCTATTGTGCTTGCAAAAAGTGTTGCCTACTTCATGAGTAGTTCATCAGCGGTACTTTCCTCTCTCGTTGATTCTCTCGGCGATATTGGCCTTTCCACCATGACAGTGATTGCACTCAAATGGTCGATGAAGCCCGCCGATCATGACCACCGTTTCGGTCATGGAAAAGTCGAGGGGATCACCTCCCTCATTCAGGCGGCGGTTCTAGCAGGGGGTGGTTTTTTCCTCGTGCTCGATGCCTTTATGCGCTTCCTCAATCCCCTGCCGATCACCCATCATATCATCACTCTCATTCTTATGGCCTTTTCGATTGCCGTATCGGCCATGATTGGCGCCTTGCAGCGCTGGGGCGCGCGCCAGTCAAGCTCGCTGGCGCTTCATGCGGATTCGCTCCATTACTCAGCGGATGTCTATATCAACGCGGCGGTATTTGCAGTGGTTTTGTTCGATTTCACTGGATGGAGCGCTCCGTGGATTGACCCGTTTGCGGCGCTCGGTGTCGCTATCGTGATGATGCGCAGTAGTGGCAAAATTACACTGGAAGCCATGGGTATGTTGATGGATCGTGAACTGCCCGAAGAGGTACGCAGCCGCATTATCGGCCTCGTCAAATCGCACGCGGGAGTGCGCGGGATGCATGATTTGCGTACCACTGGCGCTGGAGCCAAAAAATTTATCAGCTTTGATATCGAGGTTGATGCCAATCTTTCACTGCGTGCCGCCCACGCGATCACCCGCGAAGTGGAAGAACTTCTTGTGGCGGAATTTAAAGAAGCAGAAATCATGATCCACATCGATCCTGAAGGCGACATCAATGACAGCCGTCACCGTGGCCTTGCTGGAGGCGCTACGCCATGAGCCGTCTCGTCATTGATATTGGCGGCACATATATCCGCTTTTCACGCGCGAAAGAGAACTGTAGTTTCAGCGTCGTCCCCCATAAAATAAAAGCCGAGCCCTTTGCCTCGTTCGAGGAAGCGGCACGCAATTACCTGCGCCAGCAGCAGATTGATCCTGCCGCCCTTACCCATGTGGCGATTGCCAAAAGTGGCCGCAGCAACTGGAGCCTTGATCAGGAAAGTTGCGCGCCCATTTTCCCAAACGCTCACATCACCCTCGTCAATGATTTTGAAGCGAACGCTTATGGCCTGATTGATGTTTCCGAAGATGATCTTCTCTTTTTAGGCGGGGAACAAAAACCACCGGATAAACAGCAAATGCGCGCGGTGATCGGCTCGGGCACAGGGCTGGGGCTGGCTTATATCTCCCCGCAAGGTGAAGTGCTTAAAACCCATGGCGGCCATATGCGCCCCGCGCTCGAAACGCAGGCGCAAATGGACATGATGGCGGCGGTACAAAAATTTAAAACCAGCCCCACCATTCCGATTTATGAAGATGTTCTGGGCGGTGATGGTTTGCTTAGCATGTACAAAATACTAGCGGCGCAGGGGCATCTCTACACGGATTACCGCGATACACACCATATGCTGGAAGCCGGACAACGTGACCCTGTGGTGCGCCAAGTAATGACGCTCTATCACGAAATTCTCGGACTCTTTGCCCATCAGGTGCTGGCTTTCGGGCACAGCTATGGTGCTCTCTACCTCACGGGCGGGATTACCGACCGCTTGATCGGTCATAATCTTTTCGCTGCCGAAATATTTTTGAAAAGCCTTTATCAGAAAACCGTCCCGATCGTGCTGGATGATGTGCGCGACACACCCGTTTATTGGGTGAAAGATGAATTTGTAAGTCTCAAAGGTCTTTTGAGGATGGCACAATGAAAAAACTTTATCTCACCATTGATGACAGCCCCTCTCTTTATACGGATGAGGTGACCGATTTTCTTGCGGCTGAAAAAATACCCGCCGTCCTTTTTGCGCGCGGGGCGCTGATGGAGGAAAAAGAAGCTTTTGACCGCATCGTACGCGCCGCCCAAAAGGGCTTTATTATCGGCAATCATTCCTATGCCCATGAACGCACCAGCCTGATTGGGTTTGAAAGCCAGACGCAACAAATTCTCACAACACAAACCCTCATCGACCGTGCCTATGACGAAGCGGGCGTGGCAAAGCCCTCGCGCTATTTTCGTTTCCCCCATCTGGATCGCGGCTGTGGAAATGCATGGGTGATTGACTTTAATACGGTGCCGGATGCCGAGCGCGGAGCTGTCCAGAACTTATTCTGGGACGGGGTACGCCTTGAAACCAGGGAGTCGCCCACCCCCGCGCAGCTTGAGTTGAAACTCAGGATGCAGCACTGGCTCATCGCAAACGGCTTTCAAAAACTCCCCGTACCGGAGGTCACTTTTCCGTGGTGGCAGAAAAGTGAGTTGGGGCAGGCAGTCGATAGCCTAATTACTTATTCGAGTGCCGACTGGATGCTCCTCGCGCGTCACCGCGGCAAATGGCCTTATGCAAGTTTTGCGGAGCTGACCCGTAAAATTGATACAGATCCATGGCTCCAAAATGAAGAAAGTGCCAGCATTGCCTTGATGCATGATTATGGCGAAGAAGATTCGTTGACTCTCTTTAAAAATCTCGTTAAGCATTTCCTTAATCAAGACTTCAGATTTTTAACATTTTAAGCTGCAACACTTAGATTAAAGGGTTTGGGAATGACCACAAGCGTGAATGATAAATTGTTGGTGTATGTAATTGCGGACTATGGTGACCTGCACGATCTGGCTTTTGCCGAAGTGACCCAGCGCCTGCATCTCGAACTCACCGGCGTAAATAGCGACATCCACACCTTTGCCGTTCCGGCCTTTGATACATTTGCCACCGGTTTTGCGCTTGCGCAAACCGCAATCAACAGCCAGCTTGGCACCCGCCAGAAATTTTTTGTGAACACCGCCCCGCGCAAGGATGACCTGGCCCCGCGTGTTAAAAACTCCGGCGAGGGGTTCGTCTATGTGAAGCTGGTCAACGGCGTTGAAATTTGCGCGGTGAACTCTGGCCACTCGCTGGCTTTTGTGAAGGATGCTGCCCTTGAGATTCGCAAAATTAACTGCGATGCCCACGGCTCGCAATTCCGCTCCCGCGATATTTTCCCCCATGCCTTTGCAACCATCGCCAAGGGTGACTACTCCATTCTCGGCGAAGATGTCCGTGACCATGTGCCGGATTTCCCGCATGATGTCGTGTGCTACACCGATGGCTACGGCAACCTCAAATGCTCGATGGATCCTGAACGCCTTGCTAACCTTAAGGATAAACATTTGATCCTCGACATTAATGGCCGCCAGCAAGTCGCGCGTGCCGCCGAAGGTATCTTTGGCGTAGCGGACGGCGAATATTGCATCTCGCAAGGCTCCTCTGGCTGGACTTATCCAAACGGCAAAGTGATGAAATTCACTGAAGTTGTAAAACGCGGCGGGAATGCTGCTAAAACGTTTGGTAAACCACCCGGCGGACTTCCGATCCACTGGCGCGTTGTAGAATAAACAACAAAACAATTGAAATTTTTATGAAGCCGCCCTCAAAAGCGGCTTCATTTCTTCCACAGGAATCAACGTGTCCAAGGGGCCAATAGCGGCCACGAGAAGCGGGCTTGAAAAAATCTGCGTAGCGATGGCGCGGATATCGGTGCAAGTCACCGCATTTATTTTTTCAAACAGCGCGGCTGGGTCGAACGTCTCGCCATAATTCAAAAGATAACGCCCCTGCTGATCGGCGCGGGTCATGACTTTCTCGCGCCCCATCCGCACACCGGAAATCAATTGTGTTTTAGCGCGCAAGAGTTCCCGTTCACTGACACCTGACAAGATCTTGGAGCACTCCCCCAAAATAATCGGCACCATCTCGGGAAGGTTATCGGGGCTGGTTCCGGCATAAATTCCGAACTGCCCATCATCACAGTAGGAGTCGGTGTAGCTGTGAATGGAATAGACCATCCCACGTTTCTCGCGCACTTCCTGCCACAGGCGCGAGGATGTTCCCCCGCCCAGAATATTGCTCATCAGCTGCATGGCTTGGCGCTGTGCGTGGTGGCGGTCAAGGCCCCTAAACCCCAGAAGTAGATGGGTTTGCTCGGTGTCTTTGGCCACCAAAGACGGGGAGGGATTATAGTGCGCGGGCGCAAAACCATACGGCTGGGAAAGACCGGTATTGGCGGGAAGATGATCGAATGCCTTGGCGACTTTCACCGCAAATTCATCCGCGTCCACATTCCCCGCCGCCGAAATCACAATCCGTTCGGGCGTATAATTGCGCCGGACGTAGGAAAATAAATCATCACGGGTAATGGATTCCAAAATCGGAATTTTGCCAAGGCCCGGCGCACCAAGCGCCTGCCCCGGGTAGGCGGCTTCCTGCGCATTGTCAAAAACAAGGTCGTCGGGCGTATCTTCATACATCCGTACCTCCTGCACAATCACATCACGCTCGCGCGCAAGTTCGTCCTCGGGAAAGGCGGGATTTTGCATCATATCCGCCAGCACATCAAGCGCGAGGTCGGTATGATCTTTAAGGATATGAATATAATAGGCCGTCACCTCGCGGCCCGTATAGGCATTGGAATGCCCGCCCGCCTCTTCGATCACCTGCGAAATATCAAGCGCCGAGCGCTGGGATGTTCCCTTGAACATCATATGCTCGACCATATGGGCGATACCGTTTTGGTGGAGGTCTTCGTGACGCGTACCGACCCCGACCCAAACGCCAAGCGCAATGCTTTCCACATCACGCATTGTGTCGGTAACTATTCGAAGGCCATTGGGGAGTGTAACGGTGGAAATAGACATAAATAACGTGATACAGGATCATCCCCCACTTGGCAAGGGCGGCAAAAGAAATTACAGTAATGCCGCATTGCCGTATGTTGCGCGGCAAATAGAGGAGAAGACGTCATGACCACAGCTAAGCCCAAAGTTTTAATTGCCGACAAAATGGATAAACAGGCCGAGGAAATTTTCCGCAGCCATGGCATCGAAATTGCCATCAAGCCCGGCCTCTCTCCTGAAGAACTCAAAGCAGAAGTTGCCAATTATGATGGTGTTGCCTGCCGCTCTTCGGCAAAAATTACCGCAGATGTTATCAGTAATGCGCGAAACCTCAAGGTGATCGGCCGTGCGGGTATCGGGGTGGATACGATTGATGTGCCCGCCGCAACAGGCGCCGGAATCGTGGTCATGAACACACCCTTTGGCAACTCGATTACCACCGCAGAACACGCCATTGCCATGATGATGGCTCTGGCCCGCCAGATCCCGCAGGCAAATGCTTCCACCCATGCCGGAAAATGGGAAAAATCGAAATTTATGGGCGTTGAACTTTATGCCAAAACATTGGGTGTGATTGGGTGCGGCAATATTGGCGCGATCGCCGCAAGCCGTGCGATTGGTTTGGGCATGAAAGTGATTGCTTATGATCCATTCCTTTCCGCCGAGCGGGCTGCGGAACTGGGCGTTGAACAGGTGGAGCTGGATGACCTCCTCGCTCGCGCTGATTTCATCACCATCCATGTGCCGAAAACCGAAAAAACATCGCGCATGATTGATAAAACAGCCATTGCCAAAATGAAAAAAGGCGTGCGTATCATCAACTGCGCACGCGGCGGGTTGATTGTCGAAGAGGATTTAAAAGAAGCCCTCGATGGTGGCCATGTGTCAGGCGCGGCGCTGGATGTGTTTGAAGTGGAACCTGCCGAAAGTAACGTACTCTTTGGGCACCCGAATGTGATTTGCACACCGCACCTTGGTGCATCAACCTCGGAAGCGCAGGTGAATGTGGCCATTCAGGTCGCCGAACAAATGTCCGATTTTCTGCTCAACGGCGCCGTGACCAATGCAGTCAATATGCCATCCATCTCCGCTGAAGAAGCCCCGCGCCTGCGTCCCTACATGGCTATCGCCACACAACTGGGCCAGCTCCTCGGGCAACTCACCACCTCGGCTATTACGGCGGTGGATATTGCCTATTTTGGCGCAGCAGCGCAGCTTAATGTGAAGCCCTTGGGCGCGACTATTCTGGCGCAGCTTCTCAAAGGTATGAGTGATAGCGTCAACATGGTCAATGCTCCCGAAATCGCCAAAGCCAAAAAAATCAAGGTGGCCGAAACAAAAAGTGATGACACCAGCAAATGGCCTGCCGCAATCACGGTGAGTGTTTCGTGCGAAGGCGAAAGTCACACTGCCACCGGAACACTCTTTGCTGGAAGCGAGCCGCGTATCGTCAGCATTGATACCGTCCCGATTGAAGCCAAACTGACCCCGCACATGCTCTATATCAAGAATGAGGATAAGCCAGGGATGATTGGGGCACTCGGAACAGTGCTCGCCAGTGCCGGATGCAATATTGCCGATTTCCGTCTGGGCCGTGTGGCTGAAGGAAAAACGGCCGTCGCGCTTGTCTCACTCGATGGCGCTATTCCGGATGCAGTCTATGATAAGGTAAAACAAATCTCGCAAATCACCATCAGCCAACGTCTGGTTTTTTAAAATTTCTGCAAGGGGTATTGTAAAAAGGGAGGCTATAGCCTCCCTTTTTGGCGGGCTTAAGATGCGGTAAAGTTCTGCGGGTTTTTGGCGTAATAACGGTTGCACGCCTCTTCGAGCTCTTTTTTAAGGAGAACCCCAGTCTGACCACCATCACCGCGGATACCCTTCTGGATGATGGTCTCAAGGGTGCGGCAATGGGCGTCAATGATTTCAAGGACACCTTTGTCTAAAACATGAATATGCTCGAGAAATCCCAGCATGACATTGGCCAAGACACTGACCAGTTCAAACTTGAATGGTTGGCCGTTGGCTTTGAGTTCCATAATGGGCTGCGTCAGATTATTAATCAGAACAGAATCTGACGTTGTCTCAAGCTCTGCTTTTGCGGTGGTGAGTGCCCACTTGAGTTTGGCCAGAAATTCAAGTGACACATCGCGGAAATCAATAGTATTGGCTTCCATAATGATATGCGCTTTGCGCACATGGTCGGCTAGAATATCCCCGCTACCTGCCTTGAGCTGCAAGTCACGGGTAGCCTTGATAATACGGTAGTTCTTACTCATTATCTTTATCAATCTCCCAGTTCTTGGAAGGTGGACGCGCGGCGCGGCGTTGTTCGGCGGCCGTTTGTGTCGGTGCCCCTTCTGCCTCGCGGCGGCGCGGCCCAGCATAGTCATCAGGTTTTCGCCGTCGCCGGTCAGGTCCGAAGAAGTTGGGCGCTTCTACAAAGTCACGGGGCTTGTTGATGATATGGGTGATCCTCTTGGCGAGATCATCAGCCGTAAAAGGCTTGGTAAGAAATTCGGTAACTCCGAGGTCACGCGCGCGCGTGACGCGGCTCATCGCACTATAACCGGTGATAAGAATAATAGGAACAAGACGGTTAATTGACATCGGACTCTTGCGAATGCGCTGGATAAGCTCCAGTCCATCGACTGGCTCCATCATCCAATCGGTAATGACAATGTCAGGAGTATGTTTTATAAACTGGGTAAAACCAGACTCGCCATCATTGGCGGTAACAATATGCCCGATACCGAACGCCTCCAGTGCCCCTACAATCAGGTCGCGCATAGGCTTGAGGTCTTCAACAACCAGAACATTTATGCGGTCAAGTCTCAGAGCCATGGGTGCCGAAGAATAGGGTTGCGGATGGGAACAGGTTACACAGAAAGGAATTTAAGCCTGTTTAACAAAGACACGGCCACAGTAACCACATACAACCTCGGAGGCCCCGTCAAAACTGTAATAGACCTCAGGGTGCCCGAGTGCTGCTGAGCCACCATCGCACTTTACGCCAGAACATGACGGATCAACGGAGATAATCTCGGGAGCAGGAGCGGGTTGATATGCCATAACGTACCTTTAATACTTTATTTGAAAAGAACAACTAAACTCGTCCCATATATACTTGAAAACAGGTCCTTTGAAAAGTGCATATGAAAACAAATAGTGAAACAGCCCTGAAATTCTCTGATCCCGAGTCCCTGAAGGGCCGCGAAGACAGATTTTGTGAGGTCGAGGTTTGGGTGGCCCCTGTGCTGGCCAGCTGGAGCCAATCGATGTTTGCGCACGAATGGTTGAAGCCAGATGGCAAAATCAGAACCCTTGCTGAAATGTCAGAAGCGATGAGAAACAAAAGACGGGCTATGGAATCGGCTATCGATGAGGGGCAAACTCTCATGAAGCCTGTTCTCGGCGTCGGCGTTCTGGATAATATCGAGATCGGATCAGGCCGCGACCTATTCTTGGCCTTGGCTGCACGCGGCGTGACGTCTATTCCGGTCTATATCCCTAGAAGTCATAAAAGCGAATTCAAGGTTTTTATCCGCAGCGAGTCCTAGGGCCTCATGGCGTGGTCAAAAGCTGAATTTGTGCATCACTCGCGCGGCGCGGATAATATTTAATGTTTAGAAAATGCGAATTCATTGGCGTGGTGGCAAATGGGGCGTAGCCCAATGAAAGGTAAGCGGCCGATCCCATTGTGGTAACGCCGCTTCCAGTTGCGACAGTATTTCCATTTTTGACATAGGATGACGTCCCGTCTGTCGTTGAATAAGCGTAAGCCGCTTTAAAAACTGTATTTAGGCTAAGTGCACCACTGGCTGAAATAATTGGCCCCGCTCCACCGCTTCGGTAGTAGGAAGAGCTGTTAAACGTGCCTGCAGACGCATAGGGGAATCCCAAGTAATCATTGCCGTTGGTACCAAAACCCGTCATAAAGCTCCCCGCCGTGGGGAGACCATCAATAGCTTCCCCTTGCATATAAAGTGTGCTGGCGTTGAGGTTAAACCACGCGCCCGTGGAAATGTTGAAATTATCCGCGGCACGGGTGGTTGCTCCACTTGTTGTAGGAATATAGGAACTTTGATGGGAGCCAAGCTCCAGCTGACACCCACCCACCCGCAATGTGATATCAATTGCGCCGCCAACGTTAGCCATAAGACGCAGTCCCGGATGGGCATAGGCTGTACCGGCACCGCCACTAAGTGTAAATACTCTTGTTACACGGTTAGCTTCGAGTGTGCCTGTGCTGAGTACAGTAACGATACCTTCCTGCGTTGTAACGATACCGCCGCCTGCGTCACGCTCTACAACACGCAAGGCCATGCCGCTCATGCCGCTTGTGCTTCCGCCTATCTGTTTAACATAGCAAGACAAAGCCCATATCTGGCCGCTGCTGGCGGTGATCTGGGTACTGGGTTCAAAATATAGCACAGGATACATGCTTGTGGCCGTACCGTAGATTCTCAGATCAATATAGCCAAGAGATGCACTTGCAGCAGCAGTTAGTACTTCGTAGTTAAGTCCGCTCGAGGTAATAGTATTTCCGAACCAGTTGGTAGGAAGCGTGCCGGGTGACCCGGTCACAGCCCCTGCGCCCTGACCATTGCGGATGGAATTGGTACGGGAAGGCTCAATAAGAAGTCCCTCTGCCAAGAGGGTTGAAGGGTCATAATCAAAACGAAGTGCGCCTGATGCTGCCGTTTGCATCGTCCCCGTACTATCGAAATAAGTGGCCGTTGACGCGCGGGTGAAGCTGCCCCCTGCGGCGCTTAAGAAAGAGGTCAAGTCGTTATAGGCCGTACCGTTTAGGGTGTAGCGCCCATCCGCATCATATATAAAATCCATGGATAGGGAGGGATAATTGACATTCACGCTTCCCATGTTGGCAGGCGGCGTAAAGGTGAGGTTTGACATCACATTGCCGTTCAGGTCAGTAACACTGCCGCCATTCAGGTCAAGGGAAGTAGAGGCAATACCAATCCCGTTAAGGTCAACATCCCCCGCCGTCGCGGTGTAAGTAAAAGTGAGGGAAGCCGTTCCTGATCCCGACGAGTAAACCGCGTAACGTGTGGTTCCATCAACATCCAGAATGATCCGCGGACTTCCTGTGATCGTCACGCTTTCCGACAAGGTTACCGTGAAAGGAATTGATGGAACGGCCGCGAAAGCAGAGGAAGGTAGACAGACCAGTACAAAGAAAGTTGCCACAAACGTGAGCATTGCCTGCTCAAGGTGGAGTCTAGCGCGCACCAACCAGAACCTCACGTTTGCCGGTACGATTGGCGGGGCTGACGACCCCTTCTTTTTCCATCTGTTCCATGATGCGCGCGGCGCGATTATAGCCGATTTGCAAATGCCGTTGGATAAAGCTGGTCGAGGCCTTCCCCTCGCGCGCGACAATAGCCACGGCTTCATCATAAAGCTCATCGCTGTTCTCGCTCTCACCATCTTCGCCATCCTCATCAAGGCCGAACAGGTCACCTTCGGTAACGTCTTCAAGGTAGGCAGGCTCACCTTGCGCCTTGAGATAATTCACCACATCTTCCACTTCACGGTCAGAGACAAACGGCCCGTGCACGCGGGTGATGCGTCCGCCTGCCGCCATATAGAGCATATCACCCATACCGAGAAGTGTCTCGGCCCCGCCTTCACCCAGAATGGTGCGGCTGTCGATTTTCGAGGTCACCTGAAACGAGATACGGGTTGGGAAGTTGGCTTTGATCACGCCGGTGATGACATCCACCGAGGGGCGCTGTGTCGCCATGATAAGGTGAATCCCCGCGGCGCGCGCCATTTGCGCGAGGCGTTGGATGGCGTTCTCGACATCTTTTCCGGCCACCAGCATCAGGTCAGCAAACTCATCGACGACAACGACAATGTAAGGCAGTTCAGTGAGATCCAGCGGTTGCTCTTCATAGACGGGCTTTCCTGTTTCGGGGTCAAATCCGGTCTGGACTTTGCGCATCAATATCTCACCTTTTTTTACGGCTTCTTTGATGCGGGCGTTATAACCTTCGATATTGCGCACGCCGAGTTTGGACATATTACGGTAACGGTTTTCCATTTCCTGCACTGTCCATTTGAGCGCCACTACCGCGCGCCCTGCTTCTGTTACCACAGGCGAGAGCAGATGCGGAATATCGTTATAGACCGAGAGCTCGAGCATTTTCGGGTCGATCATGATAAAACGGCATTTCTCAGGAGAAAGGCGGTAAAGCAGCGAGAGGATCATGGTATTGACCCCAACCGATTTCCCTGATCCCGTCGTTCCGGCGACCAGCAAGTGTGGCATGCGCGCAAGGTCGGCAATCACCGGATGCCCGCCAATATCTTTCCCGAGAATGAGCGGCAATTTGGCCTGCGTTTTTTCAAACGCATCATCTTCCATCAGGTCGCGCAGGAAAACAGTCTGGCGGCGTTTGTTGGGCAGCTCAATCCCGATCACGTTGCGGCCCGGAACAACGGCGCAGCGTACCGACACCGCCGACATGGAGCGCGCAATATCATCGGATAATCCCACCACGCGCGAGGTTTTGGTGCCGGGGGCAGGTTCAAGTTCATAAAGGGTGACAACGGGGCCTGGGTGAATGCTGCTGATGTCGCCTTTGACATTATAGTCCGAGAGAACATTCTGCAAAAGTTCCGCATTTTTGCGCAAGGCTCCTTCGTCAAGTTTATCGTCTTTAGGCACGGGAGGAACCTCTTGCAGTAAATCAATGGGCGGCAGTTCCCATTCCGACCCTTCTGCAAAATTGAGTGATTTCTGCGCCGATTTTTTAACTTTACTGGTCTTGCTGACTTGCTCTTTATCGGCCTTTACAACCGCAATCGCGCGCTTGCTGCGCAGTGTTGCTCGCGCATCATCTTCAATGTCATCCTCATCCTCGGTATCTTCGTCCTCGACGGGGTCAATGTCATAAGATTCATCCTCCTCGTCTTCCGGCAAATGAGCGGTATCCTTGCCCCCGCGCCAGAAGGCAAATCTATCCCACAGAGATGAGGCGCCCTCCCATGTGGCCGACCCGCCCGAAAGAAAAGAGGCGACAATGGCGTGCCGCTCGCTGCGGTGAAGGGCAATGCCAATACCTGCCAGAATAAGTCCCGTCCCGCCGCTGATGATGGCCAGAAGAACATGTCCAGGAAATCCGGCCACATCCTGAATCCATGCACTCGCATGGTTAAGGATCAGAACACCGCCTGCCCCGCCGAGTGTCGCATGCGAAATCCAGAACGGTGACGGAACAGCTCCGCCCGCAGTTCCCAGTAAAAGCGCCGACAAAGTGATCGCTGCAAAGCGCAGCCATAGCGGGCCAAAACTCTCGCGCCGCCAGACACGAACCCCCCATGCGATCAAACCGAAGGAAAAAACCAGAGACCCGATGCCGAACACCTGAATAAACATATCAGCGATATAGGCGCCAGCGATCCCCCCGAGATTTGCAATAAGGTCAGGTGATGCTGCCGTGTTCAACGACGGATCGGATGAATGATAGGTAAGGAGGGAGGCCAGCAAAAACAAACCGACCAAACCCAAGGCAACGGCCTTAGCATCTTCGGTTTTATGCGCCAGATAATCATGCCAGTCTTCCGGCAAAATACGCTGGAGAAAGGGAGAGGGTTTGGCGGAGGAAAGAGAGCGGGACATGGGTAAAATCAAATGAAACTGGAGGTGGGGCGACAAGGCGAGCGAACTAGAAAAGCGAACAAGGCGAGTTTACAGAGGAACGGCGCTTCTCGCAAGTTTTAGCCACGTTTTTATGTGTATTTGACAGAATAAATAACAGGATGTTTATTTACATCCTTTTAAAGTTTATCTGGCTTAATGGGCGGGAGAGATGGGCTTTACAAGAAGCCCCGCAGGTGTTTCATGTCCGATCCAAAACCGCCCCTTGAACAAATACCCACACCCGACTTTGCTTATGTTGGGGAGGCATCTTACAGCCTTGAATCAGAGCCGGAGCGTCCTGCCCCGCATCAGCGCAAAAAACCTGTTTTCCGTGTGGGGTATCAGGGCAAAGCAGGCGATATTATGGGCCTGCATATTGTCAATTTGCTGCTCTCGATTATTACACTGGGGATATACTCCTTTTGGGGCAAGACCCGTATCCGCCGCTATATGTCCTCACATCTTGTGCTGGGCAAAGACCGCTTCCAATATACGGGGACAGGACAAGAACTTTTTATCGGATGGCTTAAAGCCCTCATCATTTTTGCTCCTGTTACCTTTGGTCTAGCTATCCCGTTCGTCAATTTCTTTATTTATCCCATTTTCTTCGGGGTCTTGGCGACGGCTGGATTTCTGGCGCTGCGCTACCGTCTGTCGCGTACCCGCTGGCGCGGTATTGGCTTTAATATGGGTGGCCATGCGGGCCATTATCTCTGGCTTTCAATCAAACGGGCGCTGCTCAATTTCGTTACCATGGGAATTTCCATCCCCAGTTCCGATATTAAAAAATGGTCCTATATGGCGGGTCATATGCGCTATGGTGCACAGGAATTTACCTATGAGGGCGATCATAAACGTATCTTCCAGACCCACATCATCACCGCAGTGATCGGTGTTGGCCTCTATATGCTATGGGGCTTTTATTTTATGCAGCACGCCGCAAGTCTCCAAATGCTGAGTGCTCTCGAGGGGCAAGATCCGGCCCAAGTCACTGAGCAGCAAAGAATGCAGGTGGAAGCGGCCGTGCACACATTAATCTGGGGTGTTATTATCCCGCTCTACGGTATTGTGGGTGTATCACTTCTCGCGCGGGTCTGGTACACAGCAGCGCTCTGGCGCGAGAAATTCCGCGGTCTTCAAGCCGGAGAAGTGCGCTTCAAACTGGATATTACCGGCGGCCAATTGGCATGGTTGCAGATCAGTAATTTGCTGATTGTTATTCTGACGCTGGGCCTTGCCAGCCCCATTACCACGCACCGCACTTTGCGCTTTTTTGCCTCACATTTGCGGGTGGGTGGTGATATTAATTCCTTGGTGGTCAAACAAGACAGAGTTAAACGTGTGTCGGGATTTGGCGACGCCATGGCCGCTGATGTCGGCTTTGATCTGGGGCTGTGATGGTAACAGGCGCATCCGCCCGCTACATGGACGGTAAAACATCCCGTGTGCAGGATGTCACGCTTGAATTCTACAGGCAGGGCCTTTTGATCCGCGGCGCGGATGGCGAGACTCTGGCGCGGTGGCCCTATGCCAGCATCAAAATAGCGGAGGACTGGAGCGACGGTATTGGTGCCATTTTGGTGCCCATCAAAGATACCGGCGAACAAGTGATGCTCGATCAGAAAAGCATCCTTGACCGCATCATGCGCCAGCTTGATTACAAACACCGCGCGAGTTTTATCATTCCAATCACTATCCCCAGTATTCTGGGCCTCACCGTGGCGGCGGTCATTGCGGCGCTGGTATTCATTCCACTTTTTGGCAAAGCGTCAGGGTTCATTGCCTATCTGGTGCCTAAATCCATGGAGAAAGAACTCGGGGAGGTGGCGCGCTCGCAGCTGGATATGCAATTTGATGCCTGCGTCGATCCGGCTGCCGAAAAATTGATCCAGCGCATTCTTGAGCGTCTGGTCGCCGCAGGCGATCAAACGCTGGAGCCTGAAATCTATCTCTATAAAACACCTGTGGCGAATGCCTTCACCCTGCCGGGGGAAAAGATGGCTGTCTTTTCAGGCTTTCTCAAAGTTACCAAAAACGAAAACGAAATCTCTGCTGTTCTGGCGCATGAATTGGGTCACATGGCCTACCGCGATCCACTCGAAGGGTTCATACAAGAGAGGGGCCTGAGTGCAGTAGGAGGCTTGATTGCCGGATCAGGATCGTTCGGCGGCGTTGGGCAAGTCGCAACCACGCTCCACACCCTCAAATTCTCGCGCGAGAAAGAATTGCGCGCCGACCAATATGCTATCAAGACCCTCAAGAAAGCAGGATACAAGGTAACACCGCTTGCCGACTTTCTCGTGTCTGTTTATGCAAGCGTCCCAGATGGTGCACGTGACCTCGAGAGTAAATTCAGTTTTCTTTCAACCCATCCGGCCACAGATGAACGCATCCGAATCTTAGGCGGTACCTCCCCCGCCACGTATAACTTCAAGCCCTCGCTCGCACCGGAAGAATTCAAACGGCTCAAACAGGCGTGCCTGTTTGCAAAAAAGCCCGAATAACTTGAGAAATAAATGGATATGTCTCTGTAAAAAACACAATTGCCCTGCGGGTGTCACGCGGGCTTGACGCAGGATATGAAAATAAATAATGTCCGCGCACATGTGTAACCCCAAGGAGATTTTCGTGAATACCAGCACAACCCATTTTGCTACCGCTGCGGCGGATTCTGTAACCACCCCTGCCGACATATTCAAGGCGCTTGGCCGCACACTTGCCGGCCTCAAAGAAGTTGGTCTTTTCCTTGAAACCGAAGAAATGTCATCCGAGGTCATGGAAGCATTCGGGTTTGATACCCCTATTTACAGTAATAATTTTCAGGAGCTCCTTGAGGTCGCGCAATCGCCTCTCTTTGGTCCGGCAACCGAAGAAGATCTGGGATTGCTCGCAACTGCCCAAGACCCACGCATTGCAGAATTTGCGGCAGATGTCGAAATGGTCCGTGCACTTTTGCTCAGCAACACCGAACGCACCGGCGAAGCGGAATATGAATCACTGGTTTCTCATGAAGGGAAAAAGGTGGATGCAACAAGTGCGGCCATTGATAAATACGTACAGACCCACATGGCCCACGATGGGGAAGGATTGGTTGAGGTTCAGTCCAATCTGACACTTTCAGACGAATCTATGTTCCAGCAAGCTGAAAACTACAGAACCAGCGCTCAGATAACTGGAGCCAAAATTGAGGAACTGATGCTGGAAGGCACGGATATTCTTGCACAGATGGCCGAGCAGGACCCATCACTGGCCAAACTGATTGCCGACGTCGATCAGGGTATTGCCGAGGCTCCTCTGCAATTTGCAAAGACAGCGTTGGACACTGTTCCGCGCCTTGTCGTAAATGCGCTATTCCGCTAGGAAGAACGGGCATCATAAATAAAAAAACGGCAGGATATTTTCCTGCCGTTTTTTGATAGGTGATGAAAGAGGATTAGTGGGAACAGCCGCAACCGCCTTTGCTATCACAACCTTCTTTTTTGCCTTCGTCTTCGCATGGTTCATCATGGTCGTGACCATGGCTGTGGCCATGACCGCCACAGCATCCGCCACCCTCACTGCCTTCGTGGCCGTGAAGCTCGCCCGTTGGGTCGGTCTCGACCAGCATTGCCACTTCGTCAAACACAGACGCATTGTCGGTCATCTGGGCGCGCAGCGGCTCATTTTGTTCGGCGATAGTACGGAAAAAAGCCGCGGCATCACGCAGCAATTGGGCAGCAAGTTGGGAATGGGTGGGCATGATGGTTCCTTTCGGTTAAGTGGTCGAGGGGGATGATGATAGGTTACGGAAGGCATGGGTTTCATAACTGCCCATGATCTTCACGGATTTGGCAAAAAAGGCAAGTTCTTCAAGGGCAAGACCCAGCGCGCGGTCGTCAATATGGCCCAGCACTTCAGCATAAAAACGTGCCACGGTAAATTGCGGATCAATATAGCTTTCGAGTTTAGTCATCTGCACACCATTGGTAGCAAAACCACCCAGCGCCTTATAAAGGGCCGCCGGAATATTGCGGACTTCAAAGAAGAAACTGGTGAGAATGGGGGAGGTGCCGCCGCGTTTGGGCCGCACCATCTCGCGCGACAAAATCAGAAAACGCGTAGTATTGTTGGGAATATCCTGAATACCCTCGCGCAAAATATCAAGCCCGTACATCTCCCCCGCAAGGCGCGAGGCAATCGCGGCTTGGGTAGGGTCACTTTGCTGGGAAATCGCTTCTGCGGCTCCGGCTGTATCGGCATGAATATGGGGTTTAAGGCCCAGCTCTTTAATCGCTTTGCGGCACTGGGGCAGGGCGTGCACGTGGCTATGCACATCCGTAAGTTTTTCGATATGGGCACCCTTGAGGCCGAGCAGACACATCGAAATCGGCTGGAAATGTTCCCCGACAATATAAAGATTTTTGGTCGGCAATAAATGGTGGACATCCGCCACGCGTCCCGCAAGAGAATTATCAACTGGAATCATGGCAAGGTCGGTCTCCCCCGTTTCAACGGCGCGGAAAGCATCCTCGAACGTCTCGCAGGGAACGGTGGTCATGTCAGGAAAAACAGCGCGGCACGACATATCGGAAAAGGCGCCACGCGCCCCTTGAAAGGAGATTGATCCGGTTCTGTTTTTTATGTCATCCATTACAAAAAACTCGTATTCAGGGCTTTAGTCTTTTCGGGTCTGTGCTATAGTCCACGTGTGACGCCAGCCGCCTGCATCTATACGGGAAAAGCCTAAAATCCCGCGAGGCCTCTGACAGAACACCATAATACCCGTAAAATCAATCGCAATATAGGTTGTCGCATGAATTTAAGATCAAACGTTGTTCTAGCTTCGCTGGTTTCGGCCGGCATTATCGCATGGCTGACCGGATTTACCGCAGAAAATCTGGTGGAGCCGCGCCCCCTCAAACATGACGCTGTCAAAATCGAAGTGGCGGAGACAGCAGCGCCAGCTGCCGCCGCTGCCAAGGCGGCAGGCCCTGAACCTATTCTGGCGATGATTGCCACAGCCGATGCCGAACGCGGCAAGACGGTGGCCAAAGCCTGTGCAGCCTGCCACAGCCTGAAAAATGATGGCAAAAACGGCGTCGGCCCTAATCTCTGGGGTGTTGTTGGCCGCAAGAAAGACTCCGTCGCTGGCTTTGCCTATTCGGGCAGCCTCGTCGGCAAAGGCGGGGACACATGGACATATGAACAAATCGCCCAGTTCCTTTGGAAACCAAAAGCCTACGCGGCGGGGACCAAAATGACCTATGCGGGCATTAAAAAGCCGGAAGATCGCGCGGCTGTTGTAGCTTACCTCCGTACACTGGCGGACGCGCCGTTGCCACTCCCGACTGACGCGGAAATTGTTGCCGAGAAAAAAGACTTGGGCGCTGAATAATTCTCAAAAAATCCCAGAACCCCGCCTCTCCGGCGGGGTTTTATTTTTTTGCTGGTCAAAATCGCTCTTATAGATTAAAAACGCACATTCACAGACTCTAGGGGTATAGCTCAGTTGGTAGAGCATCGGTCTCCAAAACCGAGGGTCGAGGGTTCAAGTCCTTCTGCCCCTGCCATTTTCGAATGGTAAAGCTGTCTGTGGCACAGTAGCGGCACATTCCTAGACAACAAATCACAACACGTTAACTGACGGGAAATTCTACTCTTTTTGGGTGGTTTTGTGCCTTAGTTGTGCCTTGGTTGTTTTGGGTCCACGTAACCAATTGATCCTAAAATAATTTGCCTACTAGAGCATAAGTTTAACTGCCTTATGCTGTGGTTTCCTGTCATTCATTTTAATGTTTTGGGATTAGACAATGGCAACCATACAAAAACGAGTTACTAAAAGCGGTGAAGTTTCATTCCGCGTCCAAGTTCGGATAAAAGGTCGCCCACCCGTGGGCGCCACCTTCAACCGTATATCTGACGCCAAGGACTGGGCGCAGCAAACAGAGGCAGATATTAAACGTGGGATATATTTCAAAGTTCCAGAAGCCAATAAAAGAACTTTGGCTGAAGCCATAGACAGGTATTTTAAGGATGTCCTGTGTTATAGAAGGACATCTTCCGGCCCAATAACCTATCTAACCTGGTGGAAGAAACGCTTGGGGGCGTATACGTTGTCCGATATTACCACCGCCATGGTTCATGAAGAACGTAATGCCTTAATAGGGACTGAAAACAGGTTTAACAGATCCATAGGTCATTCTACAGCAAATAGATATACCCAGGCGCTGGGCCACCTCTTTAATATTGCCCAGAAGGAATGGGAATGGGCCACAGAAAATCCCGTGAGAAATATACGAAAGTTCAAAGAACCCCGTGGTCGCGTGCGTTTTCTGTCCGACGACGAAAGAACAAGGCTTTTAGACGCTTGCGGGAAAAGTTCCAATAAATATCTTTATAAGATCGTTATTGTTGCCCTTAGTACGGGCGCCAGAAAAAGCGAAATCCTTAAACTTAAGTGGGATAGTGTGGATCTGGCCCGAGGTCAGATTGTATTGCATGACACGAAAAATGGAGAAAATCGGGTTATCCCATTGGAAGGGTATGCCCTTACACTGGTTAAAAAACTCCATAAAGATAGAATTTTAGGATGCCCCTACCTCTTCCCGGGTGAGAAAGTAACAAGGGGAAGGGATGGCGCTTTTATTTACCAACCAATTGATATTAGAACCGCTTGGGAAAATGTGATAAAAAATGCACAAATAAAGGACTTTAAGTTCCATGACCTTCGGCATAGTGCAGCGTCCTATTTGGCGATGAACAAAGCCTCTTTGGTTGAGATAGCCGAAGTCTTGGGGCATAAGACGCTTCAGATGGTAAAACGATATGCCCACCTTTCCGATGCCCACACGAAGGGCATAGTGGCACAGATGAATGAAAGGATTTTTGGAAATGAAACAATCTGAACAAAAGAGATATGAAGCCATTGTTTCCTTTCTTGAGGAACAGGAAATTTTGGCAAGTAAATCCAAAAATTTTAAAGCCCACTTTTTATTTGAGGCTCTACGCGTCGCTTTGGCGGAGGCGGAGAGAAATACTGACCTGGATCTTGATTGGATATGGGAAGGGCTTCTATACGAGCTTCAATCTGAAGGCAATACAGCTACAGAAAACTATATTTTAGGCTTTTTCATTTATGCCTTAGTCCTGAATGGCAGCAAGAAGAAGCCAGCTTTTGTGGCCGTTTCAGACTGGACCCTTTATTCTGACACAAAATGTAAGGCCGCCTTTTATGAGATTGAACGCCTAGCTAAGGCAGAAGATAGTGGATTTTGGTTTTTAATGGAGAATGCAGGAAGAACAGAACTTTTACATTTTATTAAAAAGTGGTCCCTTATAAGGGATTTTTCTTCCAAGAATTTAAAAACATTAGCTGCGTTTCAAAAGGTAAAAACCCATTTGGAAAGTGGCAAAAACCCTATACCTTTGACGGGGTTTGGGGCAGCCAATAAGCAGGCCTTAGCAAATAAGAAAATTGATAATAAGACAGAGTAGTCAAAAAGAATTTGCCTAATTTTCATGCAGCAAAATAGATGACACCTTCACAATCAAAGGCAACAAACCTAGAAATTGTGAGGCGCTATGAACAATACAGAAGAACAGACAAAACGTAATATTTTCACTGTTAGGCAATTTTGCGACCGGAACCCAGCATTTACCCCCGGCGGCATTCGTCACCTTATATTTTACAGCGATAAGAATGGATTCTCGACCAGCTTTAAACGTATTGGTCGCCGGGTTTATATTGATGAAACCCAATTTTTCAAATGTGTAGATAAAGCAAATTAACCACTTATCCCTTCTGCGTGGTCGGTCATAAGACGGCAGCGCGTAGATTGTAGGGTACTGTGGGGCGCGACCAAAACCCAAACCGCGGTCCGAAAGGTGGGAGCGGGGTCGCCAGCGTAATTCCTAACGCTGTAAAGTAGCCACCGTGTCAACTCGAGGAATATGTCCCTGACATACGAAGTTGGCGCCCGATACGACAGTCCTGGCTCCAAGCAGCAGAACTTCACGTAGAAGGTAGGAACCAGCCTTGGCTTATGCCAGGGCTGGTCGTCCTATGCCCTCCCTCCAGAGCCTCCACCAATCAGCAGAAACAGGAAAAACACGACGAAGAAACATGGATTGATTGTTTCTTGTCATTTTCAGGCATATTTCTCACCCCCCTCAAGAGTTGACAACTCCCCCGCCCGTTCCAGTTCCGTCCGAATTGCATAAATACCAATTCATTGATTTGTCAGGAAATATATGGGACTATTACCTCGGATCTATTACGGGTAGGTCCGGAGCTTAGAAACTCCCTGCATACCGTCAAAATGGCATCAGACGAATTGATGCTGCCTCTCGGTCTTTTATGACCGGGGTGCGGCTTTGTATGTCCAAGCCTCGCGGCTAAAGATTGTCGCGCCGTTGTATGCAGCGGTTTCTAAACCCCGGTCGCCAGGCCCGTATCTGGTGACTATTAGAAAAGGGGTTTAAATATGTTCCAAACAAAGAATGCCAAAAATGTTTTCCTGCTATTCATAGGGATGTTTATTCTGTCCGGGTGTGAAACAATGTCGGACCAAGAGCTTCAGGCCAAGTTCCAGGCCAAATGCGAACGCTACGGCTTTAAGAAGGGGACGGATGCCTTTGCAAATTGCCTAATGGAAAGCGAACAAAGCTACTACGCCGCTCTATCTGGTATCATGAACAAACAGTCCGCCGCGATAAAATCACAAAGCAGTCAAAGGGCGACCCCAACCACGACCAGGTGTTCAACTGTCTACGGACGCACAAACTGCACCACATATTAGAAGGTGCGAAAGATGGATAAATATCGATCCTACCTGATACCCATTGCGGCAATATTAGGCCTATTCATATTCTTTAAGATGTTAGGTTATACGGGATTGATATTCTTGGGAGGTGTGCAGGTGGGCGTCATAATAGGCATGATTTTACGCCCTAAAGCCGAATAATAGATTCCCAGCGCCCCCATTTAAAAGAAAGCCGCTTGGCAGGGTTTATTTGCCAAGCGGTTAATTATTATTTCTTTTTATTTCCCTTAGTTTCATCCTGGCTAAGAACTGACGCGGCCAATGATTTTTGTTCTTGGCGTGTAAGGTCGGTCTTTTGTCCAGAAAGAACCTTGGATGCTAAAGTAGATACGCTGCTAGATGATTGTTTTTTAACCATGATTTATTTCCTTTGAAAAATGAAGTGAATGAAGAGGGGACGGGATTGCCCCCTCTTCAAATGATTACCTGCTCACACCGGGAAAGCAGAAGGCCTGCTTTCCGTATGCGGAAGCAAACAGACGTTTCCCATTCGGTAAAGTAATGAAGGGACGACAAATCCACTCTTTTCCGGGTGGTAAAGGTTTTGCCATGCGCGGCAGCGCCTCCCCTGGAAACAGTGGGGTTTCATTATTTTCGGTAAAATCGCTCATTTTATATCCTTTTGTTCGAGCATGACCGATAATCTGACAAATAATGTCAGATCAAACTTGCGCCGATTAAAAGGAATTGCTAGAATCAGGTATCAAGCGAATTCCATTGTTCCTTCTAAGGCGCAATGAGTTCAGGGCAGATTAGGGCGCATATCGCTGCCTTTTTCTGTCCTTTTTTATTCCGTTACTGTTTGATACATCTCCTCTATTTGGTGTTGATGCAAATGTAGCAAATCCGACAAATTAACGTCGGGGTCACTGAAAAAGGTATCACGAACAAGGGAGATCTCTTCGGCATCTAAATCCAATGAGGCTGGTTCACGTTTTCTCCAGCCGCGTTGGTTGATTTGACGCCACAGGTTGCCGGATTGGTTCGTAGAGATTATTTCCAATTCACCCGCACGATATAAGAGTGAAGCTATCGAAGCCTTCCATTTTGGCTTCAAAGCGGCAAGTGTGTTTAAGGAAATGGAATCGGAAAGATCCTTTTGAATTTCTTCTGCGGGCATCAGCAATTCCGCCGCAAAACGATTAGCTTCTTTCTCCATGGTATCACTAGGGACTCTATGTGCAAGAACATGAAATAGTTCATGCGCAAGAGAAAATCTCATGCGATCTGCTGTACGGTCTTTATTTAGAAATATTGTGGGGGGGAGGGATGGAACATTCATACTGACTCCATCAACCATTTCGTTTGTTTCTTCGCCGAAATCACATGGGAAAATCAAAATTCCTGAATTTTCTACCAAAGGAACCAGATCTTGAATTGGCCCAGATTCAATGCCGTGGTATTCACGAAACTTTTTGGCCGCCATTTCAGGCTGATCTGGTTGCGGAACAATGGCATTAAGCAAGCCATTGAACTTATTTTCATGCTTAACCAAATTATCCTTGATTGTCCTTAAATGAAGTATCCGAAGGCTAATTTCTGCGTTTAAACGAGAGAGCGTTTTGGCCCTTGGGGTTGTTATCCGAAAGAAAGCGTGGACGCTAGTTGGAACTCCAGCCAAGCTGCCAGATTGATAGAAAAACGAAACTGGAAACCCCAGTTTTTCGGATAAATTCTGAATAAAGTCAGAGGATGCAGGAAGAACTCTCTGTTCGACCTTTGATACATAAGCCTGTGTTTTACCAGTCAAATCAGCAATATCCTTTTGGTTCAGTTCCCTTAAGGATCTGGCTAAAAGCATCATATCAGCATTAAATTCTTTTATCATATTGATACTCTACGCCGATTCGTGACCTAAATGCAAATATGATTCACAAAATATAACAAAAATAAATCATTATATATGATTGTTCCCACTCCAGAAAAAAATACATTTGCCGGACTCTAGCTTTTGTTAAGCAAATCAACTAGATTCTTTATTATAAAATATAAAAAAATCGGTCGCCAAAAAATCTCAACAAATCAGAACATATAATTTGCTAACGTTTTTTAAATCGTTTACAGGTTATACTTCTATTAACAAAGGAGCCTATCATGTGTGCAGCAACGCTGGCAATTAAGTTTGATTCCTTAGAGGTCGTAAAAAATATTTCAAAAAGAGAACAGTCCGCACTGTCAGCTGCAGCCGTTAAATATGCAGAAATGAAGAAGGCAGATTCCGGCAAGAAATAGTCTGTATTTAAAAAGGGATTAGTTGTAGCCTCTACAGGAAACTGTGGAGGCTTTTTTGTCTAATAAACCTGTTTTTACAAAACCGCTATATTCAACCTTCGATGAATCAAGGCTATTTGACGATGGTAAAACTGCAAAAAGAGAAAATGAACCATATCGTACAGAATGGCGGAAGGACTATGGACGACTACTACACTCCCCTTCATTTAGGCGCTTACAAGGGAAGACACAGCTGTTTCCAAATAACGAGAATGATTTTTATCGAAATAGAATTACCCATTCTTTAGAAGTGGCGCAAATAGCAAAATCAATTGCTATGAAAATTAATAGTGACCACTTTGAAGACAATAATAAGATAGACCTAGATCTAGTTGAATTGGCTGGTCTTGCACATGATCTAGGGCATCCCCCCTTCGGTCATAACGGCGAAACCTCCCTTGATGAATGTATGAGAGAGATAAACGGTGGTTTTGAGGGAAATGCTCAAACTCTTCGTATCGTTTCTAGGCTAGAAAAGAAAGCCACCCTTACCAAAGACTCCAATGGAGAGTTTATACCTATACTAGACGGCAAAGACAATCGCTGTGGCCTCAACCTAACCGCCAGATCACTGGCTGCTTTATTAAAATATGACCAGCCCATTCCAGCCAGAAACAAGAACCGTGGGGCAAGGGAGGGAAAAGTTTTTAAGGGGTATTATGAATGTGATACCGAGATCGTAGATTTTGTGAAGACATCAGTTCTGGGGATTCCTATGACTGAAATACAAAACAGAGGTATCAAATTTAAAACTATTGAATGTCAAATAATGGATATTGCAGATGATATCGCATATTCAACCTATGACTTAGAGGATGCTTTCAAGGCTGATTTTCTAAATCCTCTTAAATTGGTGTCTTTTGGTAATTCATTCTACAAAGAAATTGCAGAAGAAATACAAGAAGATCTGAAAACTAATTACACTGCAAATAATTACGAACCAGAAGACCTAACATACACAGAAACAGACATCCTTGTTACTTTATTAAGCCTATTTGGTCAAATATTTGATACTCCAGAAGGCGGGGTTCCTTATGATATTGCAGGAAAAGCCTGCCACCATTCAGAATCCTTAGCTAGTAATGGATATCTAAGAACTGACTTTACATCTGACCTGGTTGCAACTTTTATTGATGGGGTTATGTTTGAGGCAAATCTTGAGTTTCCAGCCTTATCAAAAGTATATTTGCACCCACAAATCTTTAAGATAGTGGAAACGCTTAAGAAGATTTCGTACAAATCTTTGATTATGTCCCCCATGCTTAAGATAGCAGAGTACAGGGGGAAAGATATTATTGGAAAAATATATAGTGTACTGAAGGATGATACCAAAGGGGGTAATTTATTATTGCCTAAAGATTATGGACACCTGTATTTGAAGGCAACAGAAGACTCATTCCGCCAAAGAGTAATTTGCGATTATATAGCAGGGATGACAGATAGATATGCTTTGGAATTTTACAATAGACTTTTTGGTACAGTTCCCGAGACAATTCATAAACCTTTCTAATAAATTTGCGGCACACTCATGGCACACTAAGAGACTAAAATAGACAAAAACACACGACACAACACAAACAAGAAAACCACTTAACCTTTTGGGCTTCTTGTTGTAGCCTGTTTCTACTTGTTGTGAGTAGTCCGTCTAGGAATTCTCCAAAACCGAGGGTCGTGGGTTCAAGTCCTACTGCCCCTGCCAGTCCTATCTCGCAAATAGACGAATTTCATGCGATACTCCACCTAGGAAATGGTTAGGATGTGATTTTGCATGAATGTTAATTTTCTGAAGAAATTTGTTTTTAACCGCAATACGGCAAAACGTTTCGCCTTTATCTATGTTCCTGTTGCGCTTCTTCTTTATGTTGCTCTCACGGTTGCTTCCTTTCTTAGTGAAAACCCCGATCAAGCTGTATTGGGTGAGGGACGTTCCTATCGTGACAACATCTCGATTGTGTATAGTCCTCATTACAATATTTCGTTTGGTGGGCTTGAGGAGCGGCACCCGTTTGATGCTCATAAATACGCGCATATTTTTGCAGGGCTTCAGGCAGAGATGGGAACTGCTATTACAGATAAATTTATCCTTGCCCACAAGCCATCGCAGGATATGTTGGCGTTAGCCCAGACAAAAGAATATCAAGAATCCTTAAAGAGCTCATGGACATTGGCGCAGATCACAGAGCTTGGATTTTTACGGTTTTTCCCAGATCGCCTCAGTCACAACATCGTACTAGAGCCGATGCTCTATCAAACTGGCGGCAGCTTGCAAGCCGCGCAGGCCGCCCTCGAACATGGCTGGGCAATCAACTTGGGCGGAGGCTTCCACCACGCGTCAGCAAACAGTGGTGGCGGTTTTTGTGCTGTGCCGGACATTGGCCTTGTTGTAAAGCAACTGCGCAAAGAAGGAAAAGCGCAAAAGGTTATGATCATCGATCTGGATGCGCATCAGGGAAACGGGCATGAACGTGACTTTGGTGACGATCCCGATATTTTCACTATCGATTTCTATAACACCCAAGTTTATCCCCATGATGAACGCGCAAAGGAAGGTATCGATCTTGAAGTCGCGCTGCGTTCAATGACGGGTGACAAGCTATACCTTGCCCTTCTGGCCGAGAAACTACCACAGGCTTTTGAAAAATTTAGCCCTGACCTGATTATTTATGTAGCGGGCACTGATATTCTGGAGGGTGATCCGCTTGGTGGGCTTTCAATTTCAGAAGAGGGTGTCATCGCGCGGGACGAAATGGTCTTCAAGAATGCTCTTGAGCGCAAAACCCCTATTGTTATGCTGCTGGGTGGCGGCTACCAAAAGTCGAATGCAGGGGTTATTTCCCGCAGCATTTTGAATCTCAATGAAACATTTGGTCTTATAAAAGGCCATTAATTTAGATACTCCTGATTGTTATACGAACGACCTAAGCGACTTCGCGCCCTGCGGCCATCAGCCCTTGCGGGGTCAGGCGGTAGAAAATATGGGCGCCCATCCCGAAAAAACCACTGAGGCGCCCAAATCCTGATAAGTCCCCGCTCCACCAGCGCCGCAATGTCCATTTGATTGTAACGCCGCATCACCTCGTCCTCGTACATAACGGCGTGTTCGGGCGTAAAATAGAGGGAGAGAATATACAAATCATGGTGCAGCATCAAAACCTCCGGCGGGAAAAGTGAAACAAGGAAAAGGGAGAGAAAGGACGGGAATTTAATTAAGAATGATTCTTAATTAAAACTTGCAAATTGTCCAGAAAAATCTAGGAGTAGATAAAAATACCCATAAATCCACTATATGTTGATTTGCCTAATGCAAGTTACGCGCGGGAACAGGGGCGGGCGGTAGTAGATCAGGAGAAACATCCCCTCTATCACGTGCATCAAACGGCGCAACCTGCGCACCGATTTCACCACGCAGGGACCCGTTGCCCGCAATCGAAATCTGATAGGCCAGGGGCGCGCCATCGGTTTTCTGCTCGCCGATATAATCTATCTGGGCGCCGATATCCGTCCCAAGCCCAGCTGCTGCAATCAGCTCTTGCACCCCCTCGATTCTGCTGCCGTCTTTGCCCATCAGAATCCGCGCTTCATTTTCAAGATCGAGAATGTCCTGACCATGAAGACGCCCATAATGACCGCTGCGCGCCGCTGCGACCACAAAGGTCACCGGTAAATCGTTATAGTCCCAAAAGCGCGAGAAATGCAGCGTGGTGATCGCGCCCTCTTCATTGAAGCCAAACCATGCTTTTACTGAACGACCATTGATATAATCGAATTCGGGCAGCGCGCCAGCACGCAGGGTTTCACTCAAAATATGCCGCCCTTCGGCGGGAGTCATCATATGATGCTTGAAATGCTGCGACCCTAAACCACCCGTTTTGGCATTGTTATAAAGAGCAGCGAGCAAAAGCCCTGCATCAAGTCCGTCCAACGGAATATCACGCGCGTCAAACTTGTAGGCACTCACGAGGTCTGATGTTTTTGTCGGCAGTTCATCCGCGCTAAACCGTTTAAAATCCCGCGCGAGAAAAGACAGCTCCGGAAAGTCGGGGTCAGGACGTTCCCCGATAGCAATGTCTGCGCGGCGCGCGGTAAGCTGGTCAAGAAATACCCTTGTTTTGGAAGGCGAAAGATGAAGGTAAAGCGGCGCATCTTTGTCGAGAAAGAAATCAAGATGCAGCGCCATCCCCCGCGCCCGCAGCGCATCTTCATGTGCATCAATTTGATTGAGGAAAAAGAGGGCGGAACCACTACCCAGAAAAAAATCACGGACAGGGGCATTGGTAGCATCGGCCCGATAGCTGAGCATGGCGCTCATTCCGTGGCGTTCGCACCCGTAACAGCCTGAGCCGTGAATCTGCAACGAAAAGCCATCAGGTTTGCCTGAAGACTCCGCAATACCAACACCGATATTTTTGACAACATCTTCATTGACCGAATAATAATCCCGCACTGCTCACCTCTTGATTGTTGGTGCGGCACCTTACGGCAAGGGAAAGCAGTGTGTCAAATTTATGGGAAGAGGGGGCTACAAAATCTCGCCGTCTTTACGAAGCTTATCGACTTTGCGCAATATCATATTGCGTTTGAGGCGCGAGAGATAATCGATAAACAAAACGCCGTTAAGATGGTCCAGCTCATGCTGGATACAGTGGGAGGCAAGATCCTCGCCCACGAATTCTTTGGTCGTCCCTGAAAGGTCGATATATTTAACCCGCACCGATTTGGGGCGCTCGACATCGGCATATTGCTGCGGAATGGACAGGCACCCTTCTTCCATGATGCTCATCTCCTCGGACTTCCACACAATCTCAGGGTTGATCATAATCAGGCCGCTGCGGGTGGAGGGGTCACTCTTATCATAATCCGTATCCATCACAAAAATCCGGTTAAGCGCGCCAACCTGGTTGGCGGCGAGGCCCACGCCCGGGGCATCATACATCGTCTCAAGCATCGCAGTTGCCTGATGGCGCACAGCCTCGGTGATGGTTTCAACCGGCTGGGCAACCTGCTTGAGGATAGGGTTGGGAACAGTGATAATGGGCAAAATCGGCATCTGAATGAAATTTCCTTTACTTCATGATACGAGAAATTTCATAAAGGAGCCATGAATTCAAGCCCCACGCCCATAAAAACAGTCGATATTTTCTGCCGCGTAGTCGATAATTACGGCGATATTGGCGTGTGCTGGCGCCTTGCGCGGCAGTTAGCATGTGATCATACTATAAATGTGCGCCTGTTGCTGGATGATCTGAGCGCGCTGGCCGCGCTTCAGCCAGATCACCCCGCTGGCGTGAGCGTTATAAAATGGGGAGAGAACCTCGCCTACACCCAGGCCGCCGATGTGGTAATTGAGGCCTTTGCCTGTACCCTGCCCGATTATGTGCTGGATGTTCTGAAAGAACAAAAACCGGTTTGGATTGATCTTGAATATTTGAGCGCCGAAGACTGGACGGCCTCCTGTCACGCCATTCCATCCCGTCACCCTGCGACAGGACTGCTTAAAACGCTATTTTTTCCGGGGTTTGACGCACGTACAGGGGGTATTTTACGTGAAAAAGGCTTGATTGAGGCGCGTAATAGCTTTTTGGCAGATAAGAAAGCGCAAAATATCTGGCGAAAAGCGCATAATTTACCAAGAATTGATATAAATTGTACCGATATATCCCTCTTTGCCTATAAAACAGCGCCCGTTGAGGCGTTTCTGCGCGGTTGCGAAACATCCCCTTCTCCGGTGCGAGTTTTTGCCCCGTCTCCCGCAGGCAAAGAGAATGTTACGGTGCATGGCGCTCTTACTCTCTATAACATCCCTTTTCTGCCCCAACAGGAATATGATCGCTTGCTCTGGACATGTGACCTTAATTTTGTACGGGGGGAGGACTCTTTCGTGCGCGCCCAGTTGGCTGCTAAACCCTTCATCTGGAATATTTATGTACAGGACGAAAACACTCACCTCATCAAGCTCGACGCTTTTCTAAATACCCTCAAACCGTTTTACGGCGTGCAGAGTTGGGAAAGGCTTGTCTTTTTGCACAAAATGTGGAATGAAGATGCCCGTAAGAGTGGGGATATGGGGCCTGAAATCTTCAAATCCCTTGCTGGCTTAAGGTCAGGTGCCGAAAATTGGGCAGATTATCTGGTAGGCCAGAGCGATCTGGCCACGCGGCTTCTGGCCTTTGTCCAGTCCCAAAAAAGCATATAACACTAACGTAATATATTAAGGATGATCCGATGAAATTTGCACAAGACCTGAAAGCGGGAAACGTTGTTGTCGTGGATGGAGCGCCCCTCGTCGTTCAAAAGGCTGAATATAATAAATCAGGCCGCAATGCCGCCGTGATGAAGTTCAAATTCCGCAATCTGCTGACCGGCACCAACTCCGAAGGCATTTACAAGACGGACGAAAAATTCGAAGACATTATCCTCGACACCAAAGAAGTGACCTATTCTTACGCTGATGGCGACATGTATGTCTTTATGGACACGGAATATAATCAATACGAGCTTTCGGGTGATGACATTGAAGGCATTTTGAAATATCTCGAAGAGCAAATGCCGTGTGAGGTCACGTTCTATGACGGAAAACCGATTGCGGTCGTACCGCCCGTGAAAATTGTCCGTGAAGTCATCTATACCGAGCCAGCCGTACGTGGTGATACCTCGGGCAAAGTGATGAAACCCGCCAAATTGCCATCCGGTTATGAAATTCCGGTTCCGGCTTTTGTGGAGATCGGCGAAAAAATTGAAATCGACACCCGCACTGACGAGTACGTCTCCCGCGTGAAATAATATTTCACAGGAAACGCTAACTATCCGAAATTGATACACAAGGCTGGAAGATCTTCCAGCCTTGTGGTATTATAGATACTGGTTGGATTAAATAAAATTTTATCTATTTCCCATAGGATAAAAGAGGGAATTCCCCTGAAAGGGTTCTCTTGGGTGTGGGTTTAAAGAGTGTCTTGTGGTGAGGCGGTGCGGGTTAATACAGGGAAAGCAATAAATTATGTCGTAATGCCGGGGATCTTTCCACGGCTCAAGGCGCTGCTTTTTTCCGGATTAGGCCCGCTGCCATATTTGGTAGCGCTTTTGCTGCAAATGGTGAATCTTCTCCCCTCCCATCACCCGTGTTTCAAAGCGTCCACCCGCCATGAATGGGGGTTGATCCGCGTTCTGGCTGCAGCCGCCGACAATATTGAACTCAAATGGAAAAATATTGACCAGATTGTCGTCTTTGCTGCCCTGACAGCCGGCGTTGTTATGACGGGTCTTTATATGATCGCAACCATTCTGTTTGTGACGACCTCTACGGCAATGGCGGTCAGCATCCCCTTTACAGATATACTTGATACAGCTAACCCCGACTTCGATATTGCGTTTATGATGATGGACCGCACCTTTGGTGTACCGGGCGTCTTTCAATCGGTCGTTGAAACTGATGTGGCGACTTACGGGCCATTCCCCAATGTCTTCCAAATTGCCATGCAATCGCTCTTTGAATTTTTCAGCACCGCATTATTTCTCGTGATGATCTTTATCTTCCTTTACCACGTGCTTCATATGGTGATGGAGGTTAACGTTACAGGACGCACGACGTCAGCGCTTGCAGAAGAAGGAGGCGGTGGGGAAAAAGGTTTTGGTTGGCTGCCGTTGCGTTTTATCATTGCCTTTGGTTTGCTTCTTCCAATCAGCGATGGCCTTAATTCCGCGCAGTGGATTACACTTTATACCGCCAAATTTGGTTCGGGTCTTGCCACCAATGCATGGATCGAATTCAACGCCTTCTCGGGAGATAACCCGTTGGGTGAAGACAACGTCAATCTCGTCACAAAGGAAACACCCCCTGATGCCGCGGCCCTTATTAGTCAGCTTATGCTGATTAAAGCCTGCCAAGGTATGAATCAGTACGATATTATTTTTTCTCTGGGCGGGCCAAATGACGGATCTGCCGGGCCTTATGACGTAACGGCATGGGTTGTCCATGGGCAAGATCGAAAACCCCTTTTTTCTAATACGCGAAGTGGGACAGCTCTGGCTGGAGCCCTTATTCCAGATGTCAACAATTACAATCAGACCGCATCAGGCCTTCAGGCCTTCACCGCCGGTGAATCATTTGTCGATGCGCTCCAATTCTCAGAACTGGAAGATATTCAAATTGTCTATGGTTACTATAACGATGCCGATCCAGACCGATATAGAGATTATCCCGGGAAGGTTCTTCCTGTTTGTGGGGCGGTAAAAGTCCCGATTTCGGGTTTCACGGGCGAAGCCTTGTTCGCAGCTGAGCACTATTTCTTTGCCATGCTTTACATTATCGATGACTTGAACAGGGCAGGTTACGCCATGGAAGATCATGATGCGAATGCCCAGTTTGCTGTACTGCGACAATATTTTTTGGCGTCTTCAAATTATCGCGCCTTTATGAATCAGAACACTCCCCCTGGGGGGAACCCGAATTGTTTCTACGATTTTGATAATGATCACTACGAGGTGGGTCTGGGGCCGGATGCCGCTACCCACATAACAGGCTATTGCGAGAAGCCTGTGCCTTCCGCTTACTGGGATACGCTGATCGACAACTACTATCAGTGGGCCTTTGAGATGGCCAGTTACAGCGCCTATGATTTCCTTGCCGGAACAGATGAGTGTGTAAACAGCACAAGCACAAGCGCAACCGGATATTGTATTACCGGCGCTAGTTTCTTAACTCTTGGCGCCGACAACCCGATGAATATGATGCAAAATGGCGTGGATATTCTTGATTATGGTTGGGGTGGCGCAGGTCTATGGTACAACAAAATAGCTGAGCGTAACGGGTCGCTCCATTCGGCGATCAATTCTCTCCCCCAAATTGAAAAAATGCCGATGGTGATGGAGAGAATCAAGCAAGAGCGCATGAAGAATGACCGTACGGCGGGCGGAGGCCTCTGCGAGCTTTATAACCCCCGTAAATCAGGAACGGGGTCAGCCAATAACCCGAACGAAAAATCTCAGTTTGCAGCTGAGTCTGCTGGCGCGTTGCATGTACTGTGTACGCAGATTGCCGAAAACCAGAATATCAAGGTGGATTGGCTTTCCAACACCACACGCTATGCCAACCCAGTTGAATCCGCTATGGCCTCGGCGCTGGGACAACTCAAACTTCTGAACCTTCAGGAAAGCCAAACCGTTCAGCCAATGGTGTTTCTCTCGTCTATCGGGCGCGCCCTGATTGATAAGGCCATTTTCAACCTGATTGTGGCAACGGGAACAGCCTTCGCTGGCGGCCTCATCCATGCAATGGATAGTGGTACACAAGGGGGGCAGGCAATGGGATCGGCGCTGGGGTATTTCTCAAGGGCCAATATGTCCTTTGCAACGATTGGTCTGTCGGCGGGAATTGTGCTGCATTACATGTTGCCGATGATGCCCTTCATGTACTTCTTTTTTGCGGTGGGGCGCTGGGTTAAAACGATTTTCGAGGCGATGGTGGGCGTGCCACTCTGGGCAATGGCGCATATGCGCTCAGGGGGCGCGGGACTCCCGGGTGATGCAGCAGCAAGTGGTTATTTCCTTTTGCTGGAAATTTTCATTCGGCCAATTGTCACTGTTTTCTCGCTGGTGGCGTCTTTTGCGACATTCTCGGCGTTGGTGATGGTGCTCAACGGTGTTTTCACATTGATGACGAGTAACTTGCTGGGCGTTGACAGAAATGCCATTCTGGATGGTGATATGGAATTAATGGCTCTGGCCCGTAACATTGCCGATCAGTTTTTCCTCTCTGTCATGTATATTTTTGTTGTCTATCTAATGGGGACGGTCTGCTTTAAATTGATCGACCTTATTCCTGACAATATCATGCGCTGGATTTCCGCAGGCGTTTCGACTTTTGGTAAGTCAGACATCTCGGATGAAGAATTTGAAAAACTCAACTACCAACTGCCGTTTATGGCGCAAAGCATGGTGGGGGACTTCGGCAAAATTATCACTGACGGTTTGTATAAACCGGGCGCCGAGATCGGGGCTGCCAAAAAAGCGGCGGCCGATCAGAAGGCTCATGATGAACAAGCCAAGAAAATTATGGATCAAAGAAAAGCCGCAGAACAGAAAAAACCCGGAGATCCGACCCAGCCATGACCTCAATAAGGATCAAAGATGTTGCCGCCTACGCCCTTCTTCCGCGCTTTATCCCGCGGATTGCGGAGCTTATGCCGAATTTGCCCAATTTGGCTTATCTGATGGCTCTTATCTTTGAGAGTGTAGGTCTTTTACCTAAAGGCCACCCGCTTCTTGATCCAGCGCGGATGGGGACATATGGTATCCGGATGATTATGGCGGCAGGGGCTGCCAATCTTAAGGGCGGGTTCAAAAATGCCGACCAGTATATCATCTTTGCCGCTTTTGCGGTGGGCATCGTTATTCTTGCTCTCCAATTTGCAGTATTGGTTGGATATGTTTTTGTCAGCGCTGCGCACGCCACCTCGGCCTTCACCGGATTCTTTGATACGAATGATCCTCAAACAGACATAGCTTTCTTAATGCTGGACCGTGTGTTTGGTATCCCTGAATTTTTTGGTTCATGTTATGATCCTAACGTCAATATTCTCTACCCAATTGAGTGTGATGGGTTTTTGCCCGCGGACAATTTTCCGACAGCTTTTCAGATAGCCCTTCAGGAACTCTTCAAATTTTATTCGTATGGTATTCTGGGCGTGGCGATGCTGATGATGGTCTATTATGCCTTTGCCTTGTTGGCAGAGACTGTGCAGACAGGCCATCCGCTGGGCCGCAGATTTCAATCATTCTATTCGCCAATTCGTCTTGTTATTGCTTTGCTCCTGATGCTGCCCTTGGCCTACGGCTATAACACGGGGCAATATGTAACATTATGGTTTGCAAAATGGGGGTCTGGATTTGCGACCAACGCGTGGCTGGCCTTTAATGACGTGGCGGGAAGCAACCCGATGGGAATGGAGCCTCAAGAATTGGCAGGGTATCCGAAAGGACGGGATATGTCCGACCTGATCAACTTCTTTTACCTAGTTCATACCTGTAAGGCGGCGTACAGCATTTCCTACAATAAAGATGTCCAGCCCTATATGGTACGCAATCAAACCGCACTTTATACTGCTGATTCACAGGTGCTGACGGCGGCAACGACATTCTCTGATGCGATGACATTCACCCACAAAACAGACATCCGGATTGTTTTTGGTGAGAAGGATGCAGCCTATACGAAATTTGATGGAGATGTGAAACCCTATTGCGGCGAGATTTCGATCCCGATTGACTCGAAAGGGATCCCCGAGATTGACACGATTTACGATGTTTATTTCAACGCCATTGGTGATTTGTGGTGGTACGCCGATCTGGCGGCTTACGGCACACGAATGGCGTACATTGTCAAATTTGAAGACAAACGGACGGCGGCTCTCCCCGGTACGACAATTGGTTGGGATGCTGACAATACGAAAGTGGCCGGAACAAAATTTTATACCGACGTGATGTTGGATCGTAATTCCGATTTCGAAGCTCTGATGTATACCGCCATTGACACGGTACGCAACAGCGCAACGACCGAACTGGATATGACGGACCAGATCAAACTTCTTGGTTGGGGTGGGGCAGGAGTTTGGTTCAACAAAGTTGTCTCTTTTAACGGCGCTTTGACAGACGCCGCTTATATGATCCCTTTTCCCTCCAAATACCCGATGATTATGGAGTTTGTACAAAAGACTAAAAAGGAACAGGAACCGAACACGTCTCCTCAGGAAAGATTTTCGCCAACAACAGCGTCCGGTGGAAAAACCGTCCCGCTTGAAAAGCTCAAAGATGCTGAGCTTGATGACCGTAACACGGATATGGCTATCGCCGACCTCTTGAATACTATATTCAAAACAGTTGCTGTGGGAGATAACGCCTCGATTGCGCGCCCCAAACAAGGGGAAAGTGTGATCAAAAAGGTTGTCACCTTCCTTTTTGGAGATTCCGGTATCTTTGACTTGCGCAGAAATGATGAAGTGTTCCCTTTGGCGCGAATGGCAACGCTAGGCCGCAGTATCATTAACAAATCAATTGCCTCAATCGGTATTGGCGGGGTTTTGATGGGGGCAGGCGGATTCACGGGGTCATCGGGCATGGAGGGTCTTTCGGCTCTTTCCAGCGCCGCTGGTTCGGCCTTCCTTGATTTTGCCATGATGGGACTGCTTGTTGGCTTTATCCTCTATTACCTTATCCCCTTCCTGCCGTTTTTGTACTTCTTTATGGCGGTGGGCCGCTGGGTTAAAACGATCTTCGAGGCGATGGTTGGTATTCCATTATGGGCACTGGCACATATGCGTCTTGGGGGTGACGGAATCCCTGGAAGTGCGGCATCACAAGGCTATTTTCTGATCCTTGAAATTTTCTTGCGGCCGATTTGCACCATTTTTGGGCTTGCGGGCGCATTGATTATCTTTGCCGCGCAGGCGGCAGCTCTTGATACCATATACGACCTTGTTGTGTTTAACGTGGGTGGGTTTGATCTCAATAGTTTGAGTTCTACGCCACCGCCGCATGATTTCCAGAGTGCCGCGCGCGAATCGGTCGATGAACTATTTTATACCATCATGTATGCCATTATCCTCTATATGATGGCGATGACCAGCTTCAAGTTGATCGACCAGATCCCGAACAAAATACTTCGCTTTGCTGGATTTACTGGCAATTCTTTCAGTGGTTATGCGGGTGATCCGGCCCAGCACCTCATCCAATATACGGCCTATGGGGCGCACGATATGACTGAAGAACTTAAGGATATTGTAGGCAGCACAGCCCAAGGTGCCGGATCTGTTTTGGGGCGTACTACGAACAGCCTATTAAGCCCGACGGCAGCCAAAATGAGGGGTATGGGGATGACTTCTTAGGATGCTTAAAAGAGGAAAAGATGGAAGTCTTTGAAGCTGGAATGGTGTTATGTTAGAATAGGTAAAAGAAATTTTAACTAAAATTTAGTAAAGTAGGATGTGGTGTGTCTGAGGTGAGAAATGAACATAAATAAAAAAGCGACAGTTCAGGTTGTAAAATATGCTTTGTTGCCGCAAATTTTACCGCGATTGGCCGATTTATTTGTCGGCGGTTTTGCCTATTTCTCATTCTTCATGGCGCAGGTTTTCCGCGGCGTACGCCTTCTTCCAGAAGGACATCCCTATCTTAATGTGGCGAGTGTTGGTGCGTTTTCCATTATTGACGTCATAAGTGCTGCTGGCCGTAATGTGGTTTATCGCCGTGAGAATATCGACCAGATCATCATGTTCTACACGATTTTGATGGGGCTTTTCATCTTTGGTCTTCAGGCCTTCACACTTCTGGCCAGCCTTTTCTCTCCTCAGGTGATGGCCTTTACGTTTGAGGAGTTCTTCGGCACCAACAATGACGTGGCATTCGGCACAGGGTTTGACGAATCGCAGGATATTGCCTTTATCCTGCTTGACCGCGTTTTTGGTGTCCCCGAAATTTTTAACTCCTGTGTCGATCCTTTATTGGGTGTTGACTGTTACCGCGCCGCGCCGGATCTTAATAACTCCACAACTGTTGGTTATGATACGGTTTACACCCCCGCGGTCTTTCCATGGCCCTTTCATGAGGCCATGCATGTTTTGTTCGAATTCTACAGCTATGGTCTGCTGCTGATTGCCTGCATGATTTTCCTCTACTTTGTGGTGGTTATTGTTGCCGAAACGGCCCAGACTGGAACACCTTTTGGCAAACGCTTTAACAAAGTTTGGGCGCCGCTGCGCCTCGTTGTGGCCTTTGGCCTGTTAATCCCAATTGGTTATGGCCTCAATTCCGCTCAGTATATCGTTCTGTACGCAGCTAAGATCGGATCAAACTTTGCCACCAACGGCTGGCTCAAGTTTAATGATACACTGGCCAGTGAACTACAATTTACCGAAATGGTGGCCACGCCGAAACCGCAGGATGTCAATTCGATTCTGGAATTTATGACGCTGGCCCATGCCTGTAAAGCCATCGAAGAAGGGATGATTTACCCGACCAAAAATTCTGTTGCCAACACAAAATGGGTACCGGAACCTCTCGCCGAGTGTTCTGTATCGAATACGATGCAAGATGAAATGCAAATTGATGGATATCTTGTTATCGTGACAGGGGATGCGGCAACAGATTCCCTCCTCCTTTCGGATACCGACTATGATGGGGCGTTGGCTCATTTTGAGAATAGTGACTTTGTGATCCGTTTTGGTGACAAGGGCTGTACAAAGGCGCATAAGCAATATAGTGGTCACGTCTTCCCGACCTGTGGCGAAATCGCTTTTACCAATGCGACATTATCGAATATAGATGCTGGCGCCAAGATTATTCAGGAAGGCTACTATAACCTAATCAAAAATCTTTGGGGAACTTACTACAGTGGAGCGGTAACCCGTACATGGACAAACTGGGGTTTTTGTGACACCAATGGTGGTAGTGAGTATGACAACATGGTCAACGGAACAGGGGGGGACTATCAACTTAAAGCGGCTGCCCTTTCTGAAGTTTGGATGGAATGTCCGGCCGATAAAATGGTGGGGCCAACACCGACTCCTTTCCTGACATTGGAATTTCTTCAAGGAATATCAGGAAACTATCTGCATGGAGATTTGGCGAGTGATCCGGGAGCCCCAGGATTCATTCCGCCTCTTGGTGCCTATCCATCATCTCCCGCAGCGTCCATAAATATCGTGGAGAACTTTGTACGTGATGGGGTTGATGAGGAGAATACTGCGATTGCCGGTGGAAAATACGCGGTGCCGCCTGAACATTTGATCCGTGGTTGGGCTGGTGCCGGTATGTGGTATAACCATATCGCGCGCCTGAATGGTGCAATTAGCGGGGCGGTATGGAATGTCCCGACAGTGACAAGATTCCCAGTTGTCATGGAAGCCGTTGCTATGGCAAAAATGCGCAACAACCAGAATGTCAGCCCAAATGAGGTATATAACCCGTCAAAGAGTCAGGACGCCGCGCTCCAGCTTAAACGTGGCGAAGCTGACATGAAGGGGGCAGTCGTATATAACGACATATATCAGGGGTGGGCAAAGGTTAATAGTGAATTTAAACCTTCGACGGGCAATGTCATTTATGACGCGTTGAATACTCTCTTTGGAACTCAGGGTCTCTTTGACCTGCGGGCGCCTGAAAACCAGAATGTGCACCCGCTGGCCCTGATGACCGCTTTGGGCAAGGGCTTGGTTGAGGCGTCGATTCGTAACTTGATCGGGGCTATTGTGGGGGATGGTATCAGAATAGCTAGCGCTGCAGTTAAGGTTACGATCAGCAAGGAAGCTGCAGGTATGGCGTCGAACGCTCTTTACTCGATTGCGTCTATGACTCTTGCGGCGGGCTTCATCCTTTACTACGTGCTGCCGTTTCTGCCCTTTATTTACTTTTTCTTCGCAGTCGGGAACTGGATCAAAGGTGTATTTGAGGCCATGGTGGGTGTGCCGCTCTGGGCACTTGCGCATATCCGGATTGATGGTGATGGTTTACCGGGAAGTGCGGCGCTGAGCGGTTATTTCCTGATATTCGAAATCTTTCTGCGGCCAATCCTCATTCTCTTCGGGCTTCTTGCATCAATTGCGATCTTTGCGGCGATGGCCTCAACCCTCAATGCAATATTTCCGATTGCTGTTAATAACTTAGGAGGCTTGGACTTCAATAAGGCAAGTGATGCCGAGTGGTTGTCTTTCGCACGTGGCCCAATTGACCAATTATTCTACACGGTCATGTACGCGGTGATTATGTACATTATGGCGACATCATCCTTTAAGATGATTGACTTGATCCCGCAACAGATTTTGCGTTGGATGGGTTCGTCGGCTACTGGTTTCTCGGATGGGTCGAACGCCGAGCAGCTTACCCAGTATGCGGCAATCGGTGGTACGCAGGTTACACGCGGCGCTATCGGGGGAATCCAGCAAATGGGCCAAGGGGCCACACAGGCAGCCTCGGCGATCAACCTCGGCGGCAAAAAGCCGTAAAATTGGGCAACAGCCTTTTCGTCAAAACAGCCGAGTGCTATACTCGGCTGTTTTCTTTTACATGTACCGCAAAGGCAATTTATGTTTACGCTCCGGCTCTTTGTTACTCTCGCCCTCTCCGCAGCCTTGCTCTCGGCCTGCGTTAGCAGTGAGGAATCGCTGCCGCCTTCACAGATTCTAACCGCCTCTTCTTTTGCGGACATACCGGAGTGGCAGATTGATTCCCATCAGGAAGCATTGATTGCTTTCGGCAAATCCTGCGCCCGCATCGCCCAAAAGGGGCCACAAAAATCTCTGGCAGAGGAGGCTTCTTGGGGAACATATGGCGACTGGCAAGGTATATGCGCAAAATTGGTGCCTGAAACGATGGTAAGCCCTGAGGCCGCACGTTATTTTTTTGAAACAAACTTTACGCCTTACCGTGTCAGTGATCGCCAGAACGAAATTGGCCTATTTACAGGTTACTATGAGCCCATGATCGCGGCGTCTGAAACACAGGAAGGTACCTATCAAACCCCGATTTATGCCCGCCCTGCCGACTTGGTCATGGTCAATCTGGGTGAGTTCACGCCCGAACTTAAAGGCAAAAAGATTGCAGGCCGCGTGAAGGAAGGTTATCTCAAACCCTATGAAGACCGTGCGGCGATCGAAGACGGCAAACTCCCCGAGACTACGCGTAAGATCCTGTTCTGGGCCAGCGATCCGGTTGATGTATTTTTTTTACAGATTCAAGGTTCGGGTGTCGTGATGTTGCCTTCGGGAAAGACACAACGCATCGGCTATGACGGGCAAAATGGGTACAGCTATACCGCCATTGGTAAGGAACTGGTGGCGCGTGGCGCGATGACCAAGGAAGAAGCCTCTATGCAGTCGATCAGGGCGTGGCTGGCGACCCACCCGCAGGAAGGCCGTGACCTGATGCGACTTAACAAATCTTACACATTTTTCCGTCTGCTGGACACAGACGGACCTGTCGGAGCGGAGGGAACAGTGTTGACCGCGGGACGCTCCATGGCTGTTGACCCGCTTTTCATACCTTACGGCGTACCGATATTTTTGGATGCCGAGGATCCGCTGGGCGTGGATGGGGCGGCGCTACGCCGTCTGGTGGTGGCACAGGATACAGGTGGCGCGATTAAAGGGGTTGTGCGTGGAGATATGTTCTGGGGACATGGCAACACGGCGGCGCACACGGCAGGCCTTATGAAATCAAAAGGCCGCATGTGGGTGCTGCTGCCGCGCAGGCAAGCACAAAAGGATTAAGGTTTTTTTGGAGTAGTGCCGCTGAAAAGAGCGGCGGCTTCCTCGTCCTGAGGTGTAAGCTCAAGTGTTGGCGGAGCTTCAGGGGCGGGGGCATCGCTGCCAGCTTGCGGGGCAACGTCTTCAAAAGGATGTGCCTTATCATCGGTATCAGCTTGCACAGCCTGACGTTCCTCAGCCTGTTTATCTGCGGCAAGAGAAGGCAGGGAGATCGCCAGAGAACAGGCGAGAGTAAGCACGAAAATCTTCATAAATATCCTAAAACGTATCTTGCATGGTTTGGCCCCAGTTGGACATGTCGCGTCCGGCACCATTGAGGGTATTGCCGCAGGCAGAGAGCGACAAAGTCGCAAGGCCAAGCAGAACAAAGACGATCATTTTTTGGTACATGGTCGAAATCCTCTCAAATCACAATATCGAACATAATCAAAGCGTTCATATAGTCAAATAAATTTGCAAGTCCACCCACTGGGACAGATCAATGTAAGTAACTATCTAGAAAACAACAAAACTTTTAACAAGAACCAACAAAATGGCACAGGCTACAATCCCGAGACCCGCCCAGACATTACTGTCATCCTTCCGGCCCGCGGCTTTGTAATACAGCAAAATCCACAACGCATCGGTTTTGAGAACAACCGACAGCAAAGCAGGATGGTCGCACAAAGCCAATGCCTGCATATTAAAATATATAACCAGCGCTGCCGCTGCGCCAATCATCAGACCTGCTTTGACCGTCACCGGTGCAAAAAAAATTGCAGGCGTAACGGGTTTTCTCAATAAAGCAAAGATACCCCAAAACAGAATCATGAAGGCGCCTTGAATGCACATAAAGGCAACGGGGGCTTGCTTGGCAGGTGCATAGCCCAGTGTCAGTTTGTCTATAAGCGGCCCGACCATTGCGGCAAAAATCACAAACCAGATGAGCCGCAGGGCTTTAAGACTCACGGGGCATTTTTTCATCTGCATAGCAAAAAAAGTGGCAAGGCCCAAAATAGCGCAGAGCATCCCCAGTTGCCATGGACGGGTCAGGTAATCGGTAAGAAGATCTGGATCAAATACAAACCACAGCGGGAAGGCAAAGATCACTGAAATGGGGAGAAGACGCGAGATAACGCCCGCCCCCGCCTCGGGAACCGCGCGGAAATAAACCACATCACTTACGCACCACAGCAAACTGGAAATAATAATGGCTACATAGAATGCGAAATTATCCGGTACGCCACTCATCAGGACAAAAGGAAGGCTTAAGGCAACAACCGTCACCTTGGCCCAGACGGCAATCCCGAAACCATCGGCTTTATGATGTTCCTGAACAAGCGGAACGGCGGTACTGGCCAGCGCAGCGGCAAAGCCGAAGGCGACCCAGTTTAGGGCAGAAGGATCCACGGAATATCCTTAGGGTTTGAGAAGTAGTCCAGAAAGTTTGGACATATAAGCGACGAATTCTTTATCTTCACCTTCCATCAAACGGGGCAGGGCAGAACAGAAATTGGGGTGGCGTAACCATTCACGGATGTAATCGACCCACGAATTCCACATGCGCTGATAGGAAGGGTCGGCCTCACTCGCCAGCAAAATGTAGCTTCGCTCAAACAGCGAGACAACCATCTGGTAAAGGATATACTGGCGCCGTGCATCTTCAGGGTTGGCAAGCGGCATGTCATGGACATCCAGTTCGGGGTATTCGAAAAGCTTTTCCTGAATTTCGGTATAATGCCCCATCAGCTTGTCGTAAATTTCTTCTTGCTCGTTTTGCCGCTCTTTGCGTTCTTGATGCATGAACACGCCCAGTGCCAGTGGAATACCCACCACCGTCGCCACGTAACTTAAAAGTTCCATCCATTGCAGAAAATCATAATCCATGACGCCATCATGCCATAGGCCCCCCCATTTTCAAAGGGGTCTGGACATGGGCAAAAAAACCGCCATATCATAACTGAAACCGGTTTATAATAGACGTGCTTGTCATCTATAATATATACTGTTATATAAGACGTTGTTTTGGAGGATATCACATGACCGATCAATATCAATTTCCCCGCGCACCGTCGCAGTCCTACTCGCGTTCAGTGGACGAAGGTCTGCGCGGGCATATGAACCGTATTTATACCCGCATGTCGCTAGGCGTGCTGGTAACAGGCGTGGTTGCCTACTTTGTTGGCAACTCGCAGGAATTGCTTGAACTGTTTCTGGGCGGGCCGCAGCGCTGGCTGGTTATTTTCGCCCCGTTGGTCATTGTTATGTTCGGCTTTAATCCGGCCCGTATGTCGGCGAATGCCTTACGGGTATCGTTCTTTGCCCTCGCTATTCTCTATGGGATCAGTTTCTCGACCATTTTTATGGCCTATACGGGAGAAAGCATTGCCAAGGCGTTCTTTATCGCAACCGGTATGTTCGCAGGGCTAAGCCTTGTGGGGTACACCACCAAAAAGAATTTGGATGGTATAGGCAGTTTCCTCGTTATGGGGATGTGGGGAGTTTTGATCCTCGGCCTGATTAATATCTTTGTTGGCTCCACTCTAATGGGCAACGTGATCGCAGGGGCAGGTATTTTAGTTTTTGCTGGGATGACCGCGTGGGACACCCAGCGCCTGAAAGAGATGTATTCAGCCAATACCCCCGCCGAGATTGCCAGCCGTTTTGCGTGGATGGGGGCCTTGCAGCTTTATATCGACTTTATCGCCATGTTCCAGTATGTGCTGCATTTGCTGGGTAACCGCCAGTAGGTAAATATTTTCATAGAAGACGCCGGACGAGTGTAACCACTTGATCCGGCGTTTTTTTTATGCACAATAACCCTCGTTCAACCACAAAATGAGGGGGAAATTATGCTGAACGAATTCAAGAATTTTATTGCGCGCGGTAACGTGATCGACATGGCGGTCGGGATTGTGATGGGCGCGGCTTTTACCGCGATTGTCAACTCGGCAGTCAGTGACATCATCATGCCGATTATCGGCTTTGCAATGGCCGGCATTGATTTCTCGAACTACTTTATCCAGCTCGGCGGGGACACGCATTACGAAACGCTCAAAGCCGCGAAAGAAGCGGGTGTTCCGGTGATCAGCTACGGGATGCTCATTAACGCCACCATCAACTTTATGGCGGTGTCATGGTTCGTGTTCTGGGTCGTGAAGGGCACCAACAAGCTCAAAAAGAAACAGGAAGAAATGCCCGCGGCTACTAGCGCCCCGCCCGAAGATATTATCTTGCTGCGTGAAATCCGCGATGCATTGAAGAAATAGGAGCAAATAACCCCAATCGTCATCCCGTTGCCGTGCCAGAACGGCGCTGGCACGAGCGGGATCTAGGGTTTTTGGAGGGCAGGTTGTCCACCATCGCTTTTTTGACAAAAAACACTTGATTAGGAGCCGTGAACCGATTATTCATAGCCCCATCCTTTTTAAAGGGCCCATAGCTCAGCTGGGAGAGCGCTTGCATGGCATGCAAGAGGTCGTCGGTTCGATCCCGATTGGGTCCACCACTCAAAATATTTCCCTGATAACTGATAAGTTGTGGCTATTTGATCCACGACCGTACAGCTTCGATAGAAGGGATGCCGCCCGCATGAACGATCTTACCGGCAATCTTGACCGCGGGTGTGGTCATGACACCATTCTTGATAATTTCCACCTCATCGGTAATTTTTGTAACGGTGACGGAAACCCCGAGTTCTGCCGCTTCACGCTTGATACGCTGGACAGTTGACTCGCAGCGTGGGCAGCCTCTCCCCAAAACAGTGATCTCCATTACAGACCTCCAAAAATAAAATTAAACAAATACCCGACCACGACGAAGGCCACAAACAGAAAGCCGGCAAAGAAAAGAAGAAGTTGCGGTTTGAGAACTTTGCGAAGAATAATCATTTCTGGAAGGGAAATTGCCACAATACTCATGATAAACGTGAGAATAGTTCCGACGGGGACGCCTTTGTTCATTAAAACTTCAGCTATCGGAATGATGCTCGCAGCGTTGGCGTACAAGGGAATGCCCACCAGAGCAGCAAGGGGGACGGCAAAGGGGTTGTCGGCGCCTGCGTGTTCCAGAAACCATTCTCTGGGAACAAAGCCGTGAAGCCCTGCCCCAAGGCCAACCCCGATCAGGATATAGGGCCAGATGCGCTTTATAATATCAATGACTTCCCTGCGTGCGTATCTTTCACGGCGTTTCCATCCAGCTTCTTCTGCTGTAGAGAATTCCGGCATTTTAATATCCCAAACATAGGGCTCGACCCACTTGTCAAGCTTCAGCCAGTCAATCACAAGACCGCCGATGATACCAAGGCCAATTCCTGTTCCAACATAAGCTAACATGAATTTCATGCCCAGAGCATTACCCATCAGTACAACGATAATTTCGTTGACCAATGGAGACGTGATAAGGAACGCCATAGTAACACCAAGCGGAATTCCTGCAGACAAAAATGCAATAAAAAGAGGCACGGAGGAGCATGAGCAGAATGGCGTAATGGCGCCCAGCATTGCGGCCAGAATATATCCTGTCATACGCGTTTTCCCTGTCAGCCAAGACCGCGCTTTTTCGGGAGAGACGTAAGAACGGGCGAAACCGAGAATATATATCATCAGCGCAAGCAAAAAGAATATCTTACTCGTGTCCTCCACAAAGAAATGTACGGCATCGGCAAGTCTTGTACCCTTATCGATCGCCAGTACATGATAGGTAAACCAGTTGGCCAGATGAGTGAAAATTTCAAGCATGGTTTAAGTAATCCGCTATACGTGATTTCAACATCATAAAGGCATCGTCAAAGGTGGCCTGAATGTCGCTCTCTGACCCTTTTGTTTTTGCGGGGTCAGGGATACCCCAGTGCAGTTTCTGCGCTGCGCCCAGAAATACCGGACAACTTTCTGCCGCTGCGGCATCGCAGACCGTGATGACAAGGTCAAATTTCTGCCCCGCGAAAACGTCCCATGATTTACTATGCAGATTTTCAGACTCAATGCCATGCCGTTTCAATGTAGCCAAAGACAAGGGATGCACATATCCCGTGGGATGACTTCCTGCGCTCACGGCGACGTATTCCTGCTGCCCCAAATGATTGAATAACGCCTCGGCCATAATTAAGCGGCATGAGTTACCAGTACATAGAACCAACACGCGTTGAGTCATTAGCAGCACTCACTTGTCGCTGTCGAACAACCGCATCCAGAAACACCTTTGGATTTTTCTTCTTCATCTTGTGCACAACATGCTTGTTGGTTATGAAGGGCAGGGCCGCCGCAACATCCTGTTTTAGCTGGCATCTTTTCATGTGGTATGCCGCACGCATCCTGCGCCAGACAGGCGGTTTGCTTTGCAGTTAGAACAAAGTCTTTGCCGTTAAATTCAAGACCGAATTTTCCGATCGTGGATTGCTGATACTCCACTTCAACAGGCAAATCATCATTCCCTAGTATTTTCTTTGAAATGTCTAAAATATGCAGAAACTTTTGCGGAGCCAGCCTATGGTCATAGTCTTTCGCTTCCCAGAGTTGAAAATTCGCAACTACCTCGGTTCTTTCAACGCCGCCGCAATCAATAAAATACTTGGTAATACGACCAACTTCCGTCACATGAAAATGAACAGGAACATATGACCCGTCAGGGAGCTTGAAACGCAAAGCATCGAGGCCGACGAGATTTCTTCTGACTTCCGAAAGCATCATGATTTTTTCTCCTTTAAAGGGGTGGGGGTACAGCATTTGGATAGCTTGATAATATCAAGGCCGCTCTTTTTATCAGTGCGAACACTGGCAAAATCAACGGCGCAGCAATTCTCGACCATAAAGCGGATAAGATCGCGCACAAAATCGAAATTGGCCGCGTAAATGATCGAGCGTCCCGCACGGCGGGAGGTAACAAGGCCCGCATGGCTCATATGATTTAAATGGAAAGAAAGGGTATTGTGGGGAAGTCCCAAATTTGTGCTGATTGTTCCGGCAGGCGCGCCCTCAGGGCCGTATTTAACCAGCAACCTGAAAACCAGAAGGCGGGTTTCTTGTGACAAGGCGTCAAAGGCGATGAGGGCTTCTTGTATGTCCATATGTCCAAATATATGGACATATTTTAGAAAGTCAAGCGGCAAGACCCAAAGGTAACAAAGGTTATTCCGCATCCGCCCTGTATTCGAGAATATCACCGGGCTGGCACGCAAGAACCTTGCATAGGGCCTCAAGCGTGCTAAAGCGGATAGCCTTGGCTTTGCCTGTCTTGAGGATCGAGAGGTTGGCAAGGCTTATATCCACGCGTTCAGCCAGTTCACTTAGCCGCATCTTACGCTGCGCCAGCACCACATCCAGATTAACAATAATGCCCATGATTTTACCCTCACACAGTGAGTTCGGCGAGTTCTTCAAGGGCCGCGCCGCGCTGCATAATCTTGCCCAGTACATAAAAGAAAGCGCCTGCCATAAACAGATCCGGCTCAATGAGACCCCATAGAGGCATATCGGCCAGCCACGGCGCAGCGCCACGCGCAAACAGGAAAGACGCAATCGCAGGAAGAACCACCATGGAGAGGGCTCCCATCGCGGCCAATCCCCCGCCAATGCGGATAAAATAGCGGCTATTATGGGCGGCAAAAACCGCCCCACTACGAAAGCGTTTGGCAAGAGTTATGATCTGGGCCACGCAGTACACCCACGCAAGGTTAGGCAGCAACAAAACCGCTACGCAAAAAGAAGCATCGGCAAAACGCATTTGCTGCAACGTTGTGGACCAGATTTCCCCGCCTTTTGTCAGTGCCAGAGGGGAATCGCCAAAGAGCAGACCCAGCGGCGCTGCTAGAGCCATAAAGGCCGTGAGATAAGCCAGAGCAAGAAGAATGCTGCTCCATTTTGAAAGTTCGCGGTCAATCATGATGGTCTCTATTCCTTGGTTGCTACGGGATCAAGATAGGCAATAACCGTTCCGGTGGCGCTCATTTTGCCGCGACTGGCAAGGCCTGTACGCTCTGTGGTGTAATGCACATTCATCACAGCGTCCCCACCTTGCTTGGCTGCCTCCGTGCGCAGCGCCTCATTCACATCCTCGCGGGTGGGATCAGAGGAAAGAAGATTGACCGAGCGGCCATAAGCTGTGACTTCGCCTAAAACGTGGAAAGGGCGCTGGGGTGATTCTGTTTCATAAATAGCAATGGCACCGGAATTCTTGACCACAAGATGTGATGTTCCAGCGGGCACGCTTGCACGGTAATCGGCATCGGTCATCACGCAGCCCGTAAGGAAAACGGCGCTGGTCAGTGCATATAAAAGAGCGGTCAGTTTAAAATATTTCGTCATGTTCATATCCTGTATTTTTAAGAGATTTAAGTGTTTATAATATAAAATATATCGATAATCAATAAATATTTTGTGAATTTTATAAAATTATGGGCGCGACCATTCAACTTTTGTAACCGCAGAAATTCAGTGATAAAGTCAGCCCATGAACCTGAGAACCGAGGCACAATATCTAACCGGAAAACTTCTTCTTGCGTTGCCGGAAATGGGCGATCCGCGCTTTTACAAGGCGGTCATTTTCATGTGTGCGCATTCGGATGAAGGGGCGATGGGACTGGTGGTCAATGTGCCGCTCTCAGGCGTTTCGATGCGCGAGGTGCTCAAACAGACGGGCTTGGAAGAGTTCCATCCTAATATTGAAATTCTGGAAGTTGTAAGCGGCGGGCCAGTCGAGGCAGGCCGCGGCTTTTTACTGCACACTCCCGATCGTGTCTGGGAAGACACCACAGGAATAAACGAACATTTCTCCTTAAGTGGCTCTATGCAGGCGCTCAGGGACATCGCTGAAGGTAAAAGTCCGCGTGAGGTTATTTTTGCGCTGGGCTATGCAGGGTGGGGCGCAGGCCAACTCGAACGCGAGTTGCAGGATAATGCGTGGCTGGTGACGAATGCCGATTACGAAATCATGTTTAACACCCCTTCCCATGAACGCTGGAACAGGGCGTACACCCGTATGGGAGTAAACCCTGACCGTATCATGGGCAGTGGGGGCCGTGCCTGATTACGGGCGGCTCTTGACGACGCGCCTAAAAAGTCCCATATCCTTCCCTATCATGCAGAATTATAATCCACACGACAAAACCAATTGGCATAGTACAACCATTCTGGCCCTCCGCCGCGGTGACGACATTGTCGTTGCAGGCGATGGGCAGGTCACGCTCGGCTCCACCATCCTCAAATCAAATGCGCGTAAAGTCCGCCGCCTCGGTAAGGGGGGCGCGGTGATTGCCGGATTTGCGGGTGCCACAGCCGATGCCTTTACCTTGTTTGAACGCCTTGAGACAAAACTTGAAGCGCACCCCGGCCAATTGCTGCGCGCCTGTGTCGAGCTTGCCAAAGACTGGCGGACAGATAAATATCTGCGGCGTCTTGAGGCCATGATGGCGGTATGCGATAAATCAACCGCGCTCATTCTCTCGGGAACAGGGGATGTAGTGGAGCCGGAAGATGGCCTTATCGGCATTGGCTCGGGCGGCAATTTTGCGCTTTCGGCTGCGCGGGCGCTGATGCGCAACACCCAAATGCCCGCTGAAGACATTGCGCGCGAAGCGATGAAGATTGCTGGCGAAATCTGCATTTATTCCAACCAGAATATTATCATCGAGAAGATATAAAAATCATGCCTTCCGTTCCACCTGTCATCCATCAGGAAAAAGCAACCGCGCGCCTCCTCGATATTCCATCCTTCAGTCCACGCGAGATTGTCTCGGAACTTGATCGCCACATCATCGGTCAGGTTGAGGCTAAGCGCGCCGTGGCCGTGGCCCTAAGGAACCGCTGGCGCCGCCAGCAACTCCCCGAAAGTTTGCAAGACGAAATTTACCCCAAGAATATTTTGATGATCGGCCCCACTGGTGTGGGAAAAACCGAAATTGCCCGCCGTCTTGCGAAACTTGCACAGGCACCGTTTTTAAAGGTAGAGGCTACAAAATTTACTGAAGTCGGTTATGTCGGCAAGGATGTAGAATCCATCATTCGTGATCTGATGGAAGTTGGCCTCCGCATGACCCGCGAGATGATGCGCAAAAGTGTGATGGTTGCGGCGGAGCAAGCCGCGGAAGAGCGCGTACTTGATGCACTGGTCGGTCAGGATTCATCGGAAAGCACACGTCAGATTTTTCGCAAACAATTGCGCGAAAATGTTTTGGACGATCGCGAAGTCGAAATTGACATGCTCGATACCAATACAGGCATGCCGAGCTTTGACATTCCTGGGATGCCGGGTGCCTCAATGAGCATGGTCAGCATTGGCGACATGTTCGGTAAAGCGATGGGCGAGCGGATGAAACGCCGCAAAATGACGGTCAAAGCGGCCCTCGCCGCATGCAGCGCCGAAGAAGCCGATAAACTCCTTGATGAAGAAAAGCTCCTCGAAACCGCGCGCGAGCTGGTGCAGCAGAACGGAATTGTCTTTTTGGATGAGATCGACAAGATCGCTTCACGTCAGGATATGCGCGGCGGTGATGTCAGCCGAGAAGGTGTACAACGCGACCTGCTGCCCATGATTGAAGGGACAACGGTTTCCACCAAACATGGTGCGGTAAAAACCGACCACATTCTCTTTATCACCTCGGGTGCCTTCCATTACGCTAAGCCCTCTGATCTTTTGGCGGAGCTTCAGGGGCGTCTCCCGATCCGTGTGGAGCTTAAACCCCTTACGCAGGAGGACTTCCGCAAAATATTGACGGACACCGAAGTTTCGCTCTTGCGCCAGTACAAAGCCCTGATTGGTACCGAAGGCGTAAGTCTCGAATTTGACGATGACGCGATTGGCGAGATTGCCCGCATTGCCTTTGAAGTCAATGAGACGGTTGAGAATATCGGCGCGCGCCGGCTTCATACCGTCATGGAAAAGCTGCTCGAGGAACTCAGTTTTGAGGCTACCGATAAGTCGGGTACCAAAATCCACATGACCGCCGAAGATGTTCGCGCGAAAGTAGCTGAACTGGCGGGCAACCGTGACCTCTCTCACTTTATTCTGTAAGGCATATCCCGCATTTTTCGGCGATTAAACGGCTGGACAAGCTGGTGTTACGCGGGCGCAGGGCAGTGCCTTCTGCGTGATGGTAAGAAATGGGTGCAAGTGTGGACGTGCCCTCTTCTTCCGCAAGAATTTCTCCCGCCCACTCAAACCGCGAAAGTGCTTTAGCTCCCGCCAGATGAAAAAGCCCGCGTGCGATAGTATAAGACGATGTGAGGGCCCAAAGCGCGCGCGCGAAATCATCGGCCCGCGTGGGGCTACCGATAATGTCGGTGACGACTGGAATAGAAATTTCTGTCCCCCGCCGCGCCTGCTCCAAAATCTTGTTGCGAAAATTAACCCCGTCTTCATCATAAAGACAAGACGTTCTGAGGATGGTGTAAGAGGCACCGGAAGCTGCCACATAATCTTCACCGGCGAGTTTGCTCTCGCCATAAATATTAAGCGGTGCAGGATCGTCATCTTCGCTATAGGGTGTCCCCTTAGTGCCATCAAAGACATAGTCAGTTGAAATATGCACGAGATGAGCCTTGTGTTTTCCTGTCCAATGGGCGAGGACGCGCGGCAGTTCGGCATTGACACGAAACGCGGTGGCGGCGTCGCCCTCTGCTCCATCCACATTGGTATAGGCTGCCGCGTTAATGAGAACACGGGGGCGTGCCGTATCAAGAAGAGTGAGAAGATGTTCGCTGTCGGTGAAATCGCACGTCTCCCGCCCCCACGCATCATAGACAACCGCGCTTGTGCGCTTTAGCGCCCGCCCGAGTTGTCCGTTTTTTCCCAGAACCAGAAGGCTTGTCATGGAAGATCTGTATCTTTAAGGAAAGGCGCCGTCTCATCCTTGGCCGAGAGAATGGGTGGCATATCCAGTGGCCATGTGATGGCAAGATCGGGGTCGTCCCAGCGTATGGCCATTTGCTGCAAAGGCAGATAAGGCGTCGTCATTTTATAATGAACGGTGCTGTGTGGGGTAAGTGTCAGGAAGCCATGGGCAAATCCTTCTGGCACCCACAGGGAATCTCCTGATTCTGCATTAAGGGTCAGCCCCGTCCATGACCCAAAACGCGGCGAGTCCTTGCGCAAATCTACGGCGACATCGAAGATTTGGCCCTCAAGTACATTTATGAATTTGCCCTGCGGCTGGGGATGTTGGAAGTGAAGGCCGCGCAGCACGCGTTCCCGCGATGTGGCAATATTATCCTGAATAAAAGTTACATCCGGCGCCCATTCCTGTCGCCAAATTTCGCTAAGCAAGCCCCGTGGGTCGAGATGCAGGTCGCGGCGTATATGCCATATATCGGGGTGAGGGGTTTCAAGGCGGATCATATTTTATCCTTTTAAAGAGGGCCCCCCCAGCTTATGACACAGGTCCTTTTTTCGCAAAAGAGAAAATCACCCGTAAAAACACTCTTGGAGTATGCCGATTTTCCATGTAAAACCGAAGAACCATGAAGTTTGCGTCATCTGTAATTATGTCATCTTTTATGCCCCTTTTGGGCGATGTGTGTCAGGGAGTCGGGGGAAGTATCCTCCAGATTATGGGGGCGATTGGCCGCTTGACGCTTTTTGCTCTTGAGGCTGTTTTTCATGTTCTGACCCCTCCTTATTTCTTTCGCCATGTGTTGCGCCAGTTTTTGGATATTGGGTTTTACTCCCTTCCTGTGGTGGGTATGACGGCCCTTTTTACCGGAATGGTGCTTGCGCTCCAAAGTTATACAGGATTCTCGCGTTTTAATGCGGAAAGCGCCATTGCCTCCGTCGTGGTGCTTTCAATCACCCGTGAACTCTCGCCCGTATTGGCAGGCCTGATGGTCGCTGGACGGGTCGGAGCTTCGATTGCAGCTGAGATTGGCACGATGCGTGTGACCGAACAGATTGACGCGTTGACGACCTTGTCTGTGAATCCACTCAAATATTTGATTGCTCCGCGGATGCTGGCAGGAACTTTGATGTTGCCCATTCTGGTTTTTGTCGGTGATATTATTGGTGTTTATGGGGGCTATATCGTGAGTACTCATGTGCTGGGGTTCAGTTCAGGGAATTACCTGCATCAGACATGGGATGTTCTTGAAAATATCGATGTGGCCTCGGGTCTCATTAAAGCTGCAGCTTTCGGTTTTATTGTAGCGTTGATGGGGTGCTATCATGGCTATAACTCGGGGCGGGGTGCGCAAGGCGTGGGTATGGCGACAACCAACGCTGTTGTGACGGCTTCGATCCTGATTCTGATTTTCAATTACCTGCTGACACAGGTGTTTTTTTCATGAGTGTGCAGAATAAAATCGAACTTCGGAATGTAAAAAAAGCATTCGGTGAGAAAAAAGTCCTCGATGGTGTTAGCCTTTCCGTTGAGCGCGGCAAATCCCTTGTTATTATCGGGGGCTCAGGAACAGGTAAGTCTGTTACGTTAAAATGCATTCTGGGTTTGCTCAAACCTGATTCCGGCTCTATCCTGATCGACGGGATGGAAACATCCAAACTGGGCGGAAGCGAGCGTGACCACCTGATGAAAAAATTCGGGATGCTCTTTCAGGGCGGCGCGCTGTTTGATTCGCTCCCCATCTGGCAGAATGTGGCCTTTGGTCTTATCCACGGCAAACGCCGCGCCAAAGATGAAGCGCGTGCGATTGCGATTGAAAAACTCAAAGCTGTTGGCCTCGGTGAAAATGTTGCTAACCTTTATCCGGCAGAGCTTTCGGGCGGGATGCAAAAACGGGTGTCGCTGGCGCGGGCGATTGCCACTGGCCCTGAAATCATTTTCTTTGACGAACCCACCACCGGTCTTGATCCGATCATGGCTGATGTTATCAATGAACTGATTGTAAACTGTGTCAAGGATTTGGGGGCTACGGCTCTGACGATCACCCACGATATGGCCTCAGCCCGCAAGATCGCCGATCATGTGGCCATGATCCATCAGGGCAAAATTATCTGGGCGGGTGCGGTCACTGACCTTGATAAATCGGGGAACCCTTACGTCGAACAATTTATCCATGGCCGCGCGCACGGCCCGATCACTGATCAGGCAGCCTGATAAACTAGACCTGCGTATCCAGCAAACGTTTGGGAAAGATTTTGGCGGCGAGGTCCTCGTCCTGAAAGACCAAAGGGGATTGGCGATTAAGGCCAGCCTCAATCCCGACATCTTCCATCAACTGCGCCAGATGAGCTTCATTCAAAGGGTCGGGAATATGGCGCAGCGCTTCGCTGTAAAGAACGGTACGTGCAAGGGGTGCGAGATAGGATATATCCCCCGGCAGGCGCGAGGCGGCCATCACATCGCTTGGTTCAAGTAGGTCGTAACCGCAGACACTCTCGGCTGATTTTTCAAGACGTTCGTCCATTTGGTCGAGTGTGCGGCAATCGATCTGTCCAAGGAGTTGGTTATCATGCATCCAGAAAAGAAACATCTCGGCAAAATGCGCAGGCAGATTAGCCGCCTCATCGTCCTCTTCCCATAGACTCGAGGCAAAAAGGGCGAGATCGCCCCCTTGGGCTGAAATCAGGTGACGCCATAGTGCGGCATGGTCCGTGTCTTTAAGTTCCCACGCCATGCGGGTCATCACGCAATCAAGGTCGCAATAGAGTAGGCGGGCAAGAAAAATCTGATCATCGGCGCTCAAGGATGTACGCATTACGGCCCCATTCATGGCTTGCCAGATGAGGCGCAAGGCACAAGCAAGCTGCATTAAAAATTCGGAGCGGGCCGAAGCGTTGCGGTTAAGCGCGCTGAGGGAAGGTGTACCACGCGGAATAATCACAATGCGCATTTGGTGGTCGGTAATCGGCATATCGCTATCAATATCATCAACTTCCAAAGCCCAATCTTCAAAACGGGCGTCATAGGCCATCGCCCGCATCAGGGGCGATTCGCATAAAAGGGACAGACCCCAAACAAGCGCATCTTCATCACTTTCAAGGAAAGCTGTGGGCGAGACGCCATCGAGTGTATAGGCAGAGCGGTCACGCGCGAGGTCGAGAAGATCTTCAAGAAAATAGGCATCTCCGTCTGCAAAAGAATCAACGTTATCATCCTCCCTCTCACGAAGAGCGAGTCCATCAAGATAAGTACCAGAGGCGGGAGAATAGGTATCGGTCGGGCGCACTTTAAAAACCTTCGGCGGAAACGGGTACTGGGACAATAAAATAAGACAAAACTCTGAAAAACGCGGGCGCGGGGAACGCCGTAAGAAGCGGCAGACGAAAGTCTACGAATCTCTTGAGACGAGTATGAAAGAGAAGTGTTAATAGAACACTACCTTATTTTACATACCTGCAAGTGTGCTGGCAATACTTTCGGAGATGCTGGCCAGAAACGTGGTGGAGCGGCGTAGGGAAATAGATTTTACCCCCTTATTTTGTAGGAGAATAAGGTCACTGAGGCAGGAACGGAGCTGGGCTACATCGTCATCGCTAAAATCGGTGGATAACTCGGGGGCTTCCATCGAAGGGGGGGCTGACGCTTGAAAATGGGCTTCGGAGGGGGCGTGTCCCGCGTGGCGGTAGGCGCTAATAGCCCGCGCATGTTGCACTGATGCAGAGGGAGTTGTTATTTCAGTACGAGAAATAGGAAATTCGGCAGAAGGAGAAGGGGGAGAGGAAGAAGGCGGCACGGTCACTGCGCTTTGGACAAGGTTTTCAATAAACGCAATCAAAGCGACAATCGAGACATCAGTATGGTCTTCCCATAAAAGGGCGGAGGGCGTCGTTTCAGACTCATCTTTGCCTTTGTCACCCTCGTTACCATGACCTTCACGCTTAATATCCATACGGGGGTCGGTTTGTTCGATTTTGCGGACGATTGTCTGAAAGATCGGGTCAAGCTTCGAGAACATGAGACCTCATTTGATGGAATTCAGGTCGTGGAGGGTTTGAATAGGATTTGCGCCCTTGTCTTTAAAAAGGGGGGACTCCCATGACCAGATTTCTTCAGCCGAAGGGTTAAGAAGAGAAATGTAACTGATCTGCGTCAGGAGTGGGTATTGCTTCATCTCGTCCAAAACAACACTTCGCTTCAGGTCAGCAGCGATAGCATAGACCTCCAGAAAGACGGTTTGGGTACGCTGCATGTCAATCTTGCCCGTGGCAATAGCCGTTTCTTTGGGGTCAAGGTGGATTTTCTCAAAAGTTTCGATGTCTTGAACCAGAACGGCAATTGGCATTTGGTTGTAAAAGATCGGAAAATAGAAAGGATCGGTGGAACCTTGTCGCAGAATAAGCGAAAGGGTTGATGTGCCATCGCTGCTGCGTACAAATTTTACCGGAACCGGAAAACGGAACACCAGTGGCGTTGTTTTAGGGCTAAGGGCTGTAAATTTTTGTTCCATCCGTAAAGGCTCACGGTTTAGGAAATCCTTTCGGGCTGTCTCATCAAGACTATCAAAATTTTTGCTATGACGGGCGAGATTGTCAAAATCAGGGGTTTCTCCGCCGAGATAGTAAAAGGCCATGCCGATGTCTTCAGAGCTTGAGGGAAGCGCCCCGAGATGTTCATTTTTGCCTGTTGGAATACTAGTATCACTTGTTTGTGCCCCTGCTTCGGCGCAGAACCCGCAAAAACTCAGGAAAAAAAAGGCCAACACCATAGAAGAAGAAATTTTATTTTGCATATTGTTATTAACCTGTAGTGGCGATATTCCAAAAAATTCTTATAATCAAACTATTATGCCAGAAAAAGAGACTAATCAAAAAAACAAAATGCGCCGTACCCTCCGTGAGGAGGAAAAAAGAATGTGGATGGTGGCAACGCAAGACGTCACTCTTCTTGATCCTCAAAAAATAACAGAAAAGACAGCGTCTTTTCCTCTGCGGGGTGTGAGGCAAAATATCACAGAAAACCATCGGACTCCGGCGCGAAGAGAAGAGTTTGTGCAGGGAAATGTAGGTTGGCAGGGAGGACTCAAAGGCGAAATCCCACTTGATAATAAATATGAAAAATCTTCACGGCAAATGGGCCGTGCGCAACGCCAACGGTGGCAAAATGGCGAGGAGCCCTTTGACGCTCGCATTGACCTGCATGGACTGACCCAGCTGGCGGCGCACAAAAGGCTTGTGGATTTTATTTTAAGTGCCCACCAAAACGGTAACCGCTCCTTGCTTGTCATTACCGGAAAGGGGCGCGGGATCATCCGTGGGGCTATCGGACACTGGCTTGAGGCACCGCTTTTGGCAGGTAAAATTCTGGATTTTGTGCAAGCGCAACCCAAAGATGGGGGCGAGGGGGCCCTTTATATTTTGCTGCGTAAGGCCCAACATTCCAGAGTCACGAAAAAACTATCGTAAAATAGGTCGCCGCGCGCTAGGAATACCTCCATGACTGATCTGTTTTTTTCACAAAATACGGCCCCTTCGCCAGAGTCACAGCAAAGACCCCTCGCGGATATATTGCGCCCGAAGACGCTTGAAGATGTGGTCGGACAGACTCATATTGTAGGCGCAGGCGCCCCCTTGCGCAAAATGGTGGATGCGCGGCGCCTCACTTCCCTGATTTTCTGGGGGCCACCGGGCTGCGGTAAAACCACGCTGGCCCGTATTCTGGCCCAGCATACCGACCTCCATTTCGAGCAAATCTCGGCTATCTTTTCAGGGATTGCCGACCTCAAGCGCGTATTTGAAAGTGCGCGTCTGCGCAAACAAAATGGCGGCGGTACGCTGCTTTTTGTCGATGAAATTCACCGCTTTAACAAATCGCAGCAAGACGCTTTTTTGCCAGTTGTCGAAGATGGCACCATCACACTTGTCGGAGCCACAACCGAAAATCCGTCTTTTGAAATTAACGCGGCCCTCCTCTCACGGGTACAGGTTCTGGTGCTGCGGCGGCTGCAAGATGATGATCTTGAACGTCTTCTTGAACGTGCAGAAAATTACCGTGAGCAAAAACTTCCGTTAACGCAAGAAGCGCGTGACACACTCAAAGCCATGGCTGATGGCGATGGCCGCTATCTGCTCACCTTGTGTGAACAGCTTTACAATCAGGTAAATGATGGCGTGCCCTTAACGCGTGAAGCTCTAATAGCCGCGTTGCAAAAACGCGCTCCCCTATATGATAAGGGAGATGACGCCCATTATAACCTCATCTCGGCGCTCCATAAATCGGTACGTGGCTCGGACGTAAATGCGGCGCTCTATTGGTTTGCGCGAATGCTGGATGGTGGCGAAGACCCGCTTTATATTGCGCGGCGCATGGTTCGTATGGCGGTCGAAGATATAGGTCTTGCCGACCCGCAAGCTTTGCCGATCACTCTTGCTGCTTGGAATACATACGAGAGGCTTGGCTCGCCCGAGGGAGAGTTGGCACTTTCCGAGGCGTTGATTTACCTGGCCACTGCCCCCAAATCGAATGCCAATTATGTGGCTTATAATACGGCTCGCGCGGCGGCCAAAAAATACGGCTCGCTTATGCCCCCCAAACATATTTTGAATGCCCCCACAAAGCTTATGAAGAATGAGGGTTATGGCGCGGGATATGAGTATGACCATGACACGCCCGAAGCGTTCTCCGGTCAGAATTATTTCCCCGAAGAAATGGAGCGTCAGGATTTTTACGCCCCGCCCGAGCGCGGCTTTGAGCGGGAAATTGTCAAACGTCTTGGTTACTGGTCGCGGCTGCGTGCGGGCAAGGGAAGTTGATGATGTCTGCTGCCGTGCCTGTGTTTCTACATATGTTGGGTATTCCCGGCTCAGGAAAAACAACCTTTCTGGAAGTGTTACGGGAGAAGTGGCAAGGTAACCCGTGTCCTGTCCTGCTGGGGTTCGATCAAGTGATGCAGGCCATGCCAGAATATCAGGCCATGACGGATAAGGTCGTAGCGTTTGACCGGTTCGAACTACCCGCACGTGAACTGGGTTACCGCAAACTTGACGCGATGATGGTGCAGCGTTCCCCCATCCTCTTTGATAATGGAGGCTCGGCAGAGCATCATATAGAAATTCTAAAAAAAGCCGCGCAGCAAGGTTACCGGATAATTCTGGTTGAAATTGAAACGGATGTAACGCACTCCCGCGCGCGCGTGGATGCCCGCGCGGTCACCGAAGGGCGTCATACCCCCTTAGCTTATCTTGCAGAGCGGGCAGAAAAACTGGCAAAATTGAAGGATCATTACCGCGCTTTGACGCCGCATTATTATACCCTTAAAAACGATAGCTGTGACCTTGCCGCTTTCCACGCGAAATGCCTTGAGGTGATCGGTCTGATCCAGCATGATATAGCGCACGAGGAGACATAACATGATGCTGCATTTTCTGCTGGTGGGACTGGGCGGCGCGCTAGGCGCGATGCTGCGCCATGGTACCAATCTGCTGGCGCTGCGCTGGCTTGGGCCGGACTTCCCTTATGGAACGATGGCCATCAATATCACTGGCTCGATCCTGATTGGCATAGTAGCCGGACTCCTTGCGCATGTGACGCAGTGGACGCAAGAGCTGCGCCTCTTTGCCGTGGTAGGAATTCTGGGTGGTTATACGACTTTTTCGGCTTATTCCCTTGACTCGTTCTTGCTTCTTGAACGTGGGGATTATATGCAGGCCGCAATCTATATGGGCGGGACAGTTATTCTATCGCTGGTGGCGGTCTTTATCGGTATGGCTCTGATGCGGGGAATCGCAGGATGAGCAACGAAATCCAGCATTTTACTGTTGCGGAAGACGATGATGGTCAGCGTCTTGACCGCTGGCTAAAAAAGAAACTCCCTAAAACCCCCTATGCGCTACTTCAAAAAATGGTGCGTACTGGTCAGGTGCGTATCGATGGCAAACGCGCCAAGACCGACACGCGCCTTGAAATGGGCCAGAGTGTGCGTCTGCCTCCAGCGGAAGAGAAAACAGGTAAAATTACCTTCACGCCCAAAGATAACGATAAATCATTTTTGCAGTCCATTACCCTTTATGATGACGGACATATTCTCCTTCTCAATAAGCCTTATGGGCTTTCAGTGCAGGGTGGCCCCAATATCACTCGCCATATTGACGGGATGCTGGCTACGCTGCGCAATCTCAAAGGAGTACAGCCGCGCCTCATTCACCGCCTTGACCGTGACACCTCGGGCGTTCTAGCGTGCGGCCGCTCACTCAAAATGACACGGGACTTGGGTGACTTGTTCGCCGGACGCGACATTAAGAAAATCTATCTGGCTGTCGTCGCGCCAGCCCCTCCAAAAGACGGCGGCCTTCTTGAAGGAGCCCTGGTTAAGGGGGAAGGCCCCCGCAAGGAAGCGATGATTGTCGATCCGGTAAATGGCAAAGAGTCTGCAACACTTTTCCACGTAATCGAACGCAGCCAAAAGGCCGATGCAGCGCTGGTTGCTTTCTGGCCACGCACAGGCCGGATGCACCAGATCCGTGTCCATGCCGCGGACGTACTCGGCTGTCCGATTATCGGGGATGAAAAATACGGTGGCATGACGCAGTTGATTGATGATCTAGGGCTGGACGGGAGGCTCCACCTCCACGCCGCACGGATTATTTTCAGACATCCCGCCACAGGGGCTTTGATGGATGTGATGGCACCCCTCCCTGCTGATATGATGAAAACATTTACAAAACTCGGGTTTAATCCTGCCTATGACAAAGACCCGTTTGCTGATATAGTGGCGGGGAAAAAAAGCCCTGTCGGCCAGCCCCGGCCAGCTCAGAAAGATTCGAAGAAGAAGGACCTCTCATGAAAAAGTGGATTTTGGCAATTTTGGTCATCGTAACCGTTCTGATTTTGGGAGCTGTCGCCATGGTCAATATGATCTCGGGAACTTCATCGGTGCATCAGGAAGCGCTTGAGCAAGCATTTTCCGACGCGTTGCAAGGGCGGGTCAAATTCGAAAAACTGGTGAACTTTAATGTTGCACCACAGTTTATCATTGATGTGGAGGGTATGAGTGTTGATCCCATCAAGAGCGGAGGGTCGGCTCATATCAAGAAATTCGAAATTGCTTTCGGATTTGAAGACTTGGCCCTCGCGCGACGCCATATTGAAAAATTTAATCTCATCCAATTGGAAGCGGAAAACATAATTGACGGTATCGATAAAATAACTCTGGATAAAATGACGATCAGTAACCCCGATAAAGGGAGCCTTGCCTATCTGGAAGGTGAAGGAGCGCTTGATGATTTGCCGTTCAAGGGCCGCGTCAAACTCAAGGTTTTTGCCGAGGGACGCCGCAGTTTTGCACTGGATGATGTCAACGAAGCGCACATTGAACTCGGGAAACTTGTCGCGGATGGAAGTCTCGAACCTTTCGGCGGGAGTGGGGCGATGATGACGGCTGTTACTTTCCGTTATGGCGATGAATCCTGCCCCGCTGGCACGCCTACCACATTTAAAGTTCAGGATATATTCGCAAAAATGTATGGAGTGGCAAAGGATGTAACCACACCATCTTCCTTCCGTGCCTTTTGCGCAAAACTGGTGGATGGAACCTGATCGGATCAGTCAAAAGGTATAAGGTAAAGGCCATGAAACGTTTCTATACGCAGGTCACGGTTGCCTCCACCGATACCGGATATGAAATTCATCTGGATGGTAAACCAGTAAACACACCCGAGCGGCAACGCCTCACAAGTCCCTGCCATAAACTGGCCGATACGATGGCGGCAGAATGGCGAATGCAGGAAGACGAAGTACTGCCGGAATCAATGCCGCTCAGTCAACTCATGATGACGGTGATCGACCGTGTAACCCCGAACAGGGAGCGGTTGGAACAGGAAATTTTGGGTTACCTCGATACCGACCTGATTTTCTACCGCACCGCCGACCCGCCCGAAACGGGGGCATTGCAGCAGGAGCGCTGGGATCCGGTGCTGGAGTGGTTTGATTCATCTTTCGGGGTAAAGCTCAAGACAACAACAGACTTGATGGGCCTCAAACAACCCGCCTCGGCGCATGAACGCGTAGCAGATATTATTCGCAAAGCCGATGATCTGGATTTTGCCGAGCTGTATCTGACCACAACGGAATCGGGATCTGTGTTACTCTCCCTCGCGCATTTTATGGGCGCGATCACGGCCGAAGACGTATATGCGGCCTCTTTTGTCGAGGAAGACATCAAATATGATCTCTATATGGGCGATACCTATGGTGAAGCTCCCGACCTTGAAAAACGACGCGCCCGTTTCCGTAAAGACATGGAAACGCTCACACGTCTGCGCGATATTAAGTCAGCGCAGCAAATTTAAAGGACGAGTTTTTCAAGCTCTGGTGTTACATCGGGCATGATACCGAACCAGTGGCGGAAAGCGGGCCGTGCCTGATGAAGGAGCATGCCGATTCCGGTTACAACTGTGTTGCCGCGTTGCTGCGCCGCCTGCAAAAGCCCCGTCATCAAGGGATTATAAACAATATCATAAACCACGGCATGGGGTGGCAGCTCATCAAGACATATATCAAGCGGGTCTTTTCCTGTCATGCCAAGCGCCGTGGTATTAACCAGCAAGGTGCACTCGGCAAGAATATCGTGACGCTTTTCCCACGGAAGAACTTGTGCACCAAACTCATCGCCAAGTTTTTGCGCGGTCGCGAAGGTGCGGTTAAGAATAACGATGTGGGGAACGTTTTTGGTTTTAAGGGCGTGGAGAATTGCCCGTGCGGCCCCCCCCGCGCCCAGAACGACACACGGCACGTGGTTCCAGTCAAAACTAGGGACATGTGCAAGGAGGTTTTGCGTAAAGCCATACCCATCGGTATTATACCCGTGCAGGCGTCCTGTCGGATCAACCACCACCGTGTTGACGGCACCTATAGCCCTTGCTTCATCGCTTAAGGATGCGCATAATTTCATCACCGCCTGTTTGTGCGGAAGGGTCACATTGAATCCGGTATAACCGTCTTTGACCATCTGCGCGATGCGCTTTTCCAGTTCTTCGGGGGCAATGTCGATGGCGGCATAAGATCCCTCCAACGCATAGTGACTGATCCAGTACCCGTGGATAAGCGGCGATTTGCTGTGCGCAATAGGGTGGCCGATCACGGCGGCTTTAATCATGCGGATTTTCCTCAAGGCGGTCGATAAATTCTTGATAAAGAACAGTTATTTCGGCGGCTGTTTCTTCTACCGAGCGGCGTGTTACATCAATGACCGGCCAGCCCTGTGCACGAAAGAAGCGTCGTGATTCGGATACTTCTTGTTCCACTTTTTCCGGATCGACATAACTGTTGGTCATAGGGGCGTGCTGGGCGTAATCGATTTTAAGCCGTGTGGAACGCAGCTCAATCAGGCGGTCGGGTGATCCTGTAAGACCCACAAAAAGTGTCCGTGGCAAAGTCAAAAGATGTTGTGGAAACGGGGCATGGGGGACAAGGGGGATATTGGCTGCACGGATGCCATGTCGTGCGAGATAGACACAGGTGGGGGTCTTTGACGTACGCGAGACACCCACCAGAATAACGTCTGCTTCCTCAATCCCTTCAAAACTTTGTCCATCATCAAAACTCATGGCAAAGTCGATAGCGGCAATGCGTTTGAAATAAAGATCATCGAGTTTATGCTGCAATCCCGGGCGGCATTTGGGAGTTTGTTTGAGCGCGCGTGCAAGTCCCTCAAGGACAGGAGCCATGATAGCGATACAGGGCACACCGAGTGAATCACAGGCTTCTTCCAGTTGTAAAATCAAAGCGTGATCGACCAGCGTATAAAGTACAGGGCCGGAATGAAGCTCAATTTCGCGAATGACTTTCTCCATTTGCCGCACGGAACGGATTTGCGGCCAGAGTCGTTGGTGGGCACCCACATCATCAAACTGGGCAAGGGCCGCCTCGGCCAAACCCTGAAGGGTGCCGCCGGTGGAGTCGGAGACAAGATGAAGATTGATAAGAGTGGTCGAATCGGATTTCACAATCCTTGCAATTTGAAATGTTTTTGATGAAAGAGCCAGACAAAATCGAAACGATAGTGATTGTCATAATACTAAAGTTATGGTGGAATAAGAGAATAACAAGGTGAAACTTAAGGCACGAGAGTACGGGAGATCAAAGAATGTATAGCAGATCAGTATGCGGAGAAAATATAGGGCGCAAGGCGTTTCGTAACCTCATCATATTGTGGCTGGGTATCGTGCTGTTCACCTTCGCTGCGGCGGTGTGTGTCAGCAGTGCTTCGGCCCACGATGAGGCCTCTGCCCGTGCCGTTGTTCACGTGCAGCAAGAGGAACCCTATCCCCCCTTGAGGTCTTCGAATTAGTCTGGCGAGCTGGTTACAACCCCAACTACACGGCACCAGAATTTAAAATTTGAAGACCTCAAACCGGCGCACGGCCGGAAGAAGGAGTAAAACAGGAACCTGATTTATCAGGGTGTGTCGGGCAGGCCATAAGGCCCCAACGAGTTTAATTCGAACGTCCCCAGCGTTCGGGTTTTTCCTGCAAACTCCGCAGTTCGCCGTCCCCCGTCCCCCCAGACGGGGGCGGCTCTTTTATTGGGAGAGAAGTTGGAGTTGAGCGTTGCTCACGGATACGGGATAATATTTGATCTTCTCTATGGTGCTATTCCAGTACCACGCCGCAGACATACGGCGCCCGATACCAAACAGCGTGGGCGGGCCATAATTTGAACCTGCCACACTTAAAGGGGCTGCGCCATTAAGCGAAATATAATTGGTACCGCCTTGATAATTGCCTGTCATCTTGAAATCGAAATTGGCTGTTGTCACGCCAGTGCTGGTGAAGGCTCCGGCTCCCAAGAAACCACCAAGGGCAATAGTGCTAGCCCCGCGAACGAGCTCGGAATAGCTGCTACCTGAAAAGATGGCTTCGGCATTTGTAACCCCCACACTGCGCGCCGATGTGCGCCCCTGTGCAAAGAGCGTACCGGCGGGGGTATTGTGCCACGCTCCAACCGGAATGGTAAAATCGTCAGCAGCGCGTGTAACGCTGGCCGTTGTTGTGGGGATATAGGATGTGGCCGATCCCCCCTGTTCAAGTTGGGCTCCCCAGACATAGGTTGTGCCGGTGACAAGGGCATCGCGCAAGGGGTAAACACCGATAGAGGTGCATCCAGCAGGTGTGGTAAAAGTGACAGAAACCCGTGACCATGTGGAGGCATTGGTCTGGCTGTAATAGCTGGTGGAAGCAACAATATCACTTCCGGCTGTCCAGTTATAGACGGAGTATTTAAGGTCGGTCATAGTACCGCGCTTGGCCCAGAAAGAAAAAGTGTAGAGGGTGGAGGGTAACACCGTAATTACCTCGCGGTGGTAATGGGTAACTCCGGTGGTCGTTAGAAGTGTAGCAGTATTGGTGTTATCGGGAGCCGTTCCGGCATTGGCGGTTGTTGTTACATTGCCGATTTCCCAGGGGGCTCCGTTTCCGACGCTGTAAGTGACAAGATTCGTGCGCCCTTCTTCAATCAAAAGACCTCGAAAGGTAAGGGTGGTGGGGTCATAGGTAAAACGGGGTGAGCTTGAAGCGGCCGTTTGCATTATACCCGAAGAATTAAAATAAGTGGCGGTTGATGCGCGGTTAAAAGTTGCTCCGGCTCCCGCAATAAAACTGGTCAGGTCGTTATAGACCGTACCATTAAGTGTATAACGCCCATCGGCGTCATAGGTGAAGTCAAGGGACAGGGAAGGGTAATTGACATTCACGCTCCCCATATTGGCGGGTGGGGTAAAAGTGAGGTTCGAGATCGTGTTGCCGTTAAGGTCAGTGACGTTTCCACCATTGAGATCGAGAGATGTTGAGGCAATACCGATTCCGTTGACATCCACATCTCCCACGGTTGCCGTATAGGTAAAGGTAAGAGCGGCCGTTCCACTACCGGATGAGTAAAGGGCATAACGCGTATTTCCATCTACATCCAGAACAATACGCGGCGACCCTGTAATATTAACGGCCTCTGACATTGCCACAGTAAAAAGAATGGCAGGTGCTGCCGCCAAAGCGGATTGAGAAATAACACAAACCAGAAGCAGCGTGAGAAGCAAGCGTATAAACATAACCATCTTAGTACCATAAATCAGGCAGCTACTCTAGATGGGAGAAGGGAGATATGTTCCCAAAGAGCAAAGAGATAGCACGGCGCTTTATGCGCGGCGCAAAATCCCATAATTCTGCTTGAATTTTGCCTCTTTTTGGGCTTTTGTAAGGGGATACACGATAAAGCAAGGTGAAAAATGTCTTCTGTTTCCGCTCCGGCATCTCCGGCATGTGCCAACCCCGTTACGGTGACGTTTCCCGACGGCAATACCCGTGTGTATGAGAGCGGTACGACTGGATTGCAGATTGCCGAATCCATCTCGAAATCGCTGGCCAAAGCAGCGGTTGCCATCACCATTGATGGCCAGATGAGTGATCTTTCGCTCCCTATCGCTTCCCCATGCACAGTGGCAATTATCAAACGCGATGATGACGCGGCGCTGGAACTCATTCGTCATGACTGTGCCCACGTGATGGCCGAGGCCGTGCAAAAACTTTTCCCTGGTACTCAGGTCACTATTGGTCCGACCATTGAAAACGGCTTTTATTACGATTTCTTCCGCAATGCGCCCTTTACGACTGAAGATTTTGCGGCGATCGAAGCTGAAATGCGCAAAATTGTTGAACGCGGCGATGCTTTTATCCGCGAAGTTTGGAGTCGGGATGACGCCATCGCCCATTTCAAAGCCAAAGGCGAAAATTTTAAAGTTGAACTGATTCAGGATTTGCCGGGAACGGAAAGCATCAAGATATACCGCCAAGGCGACTGGCTTGATCTGTGCCGCGGTCCGCACATGGTCACAACCAAACAAGTGGGCACGGCCTTTAAGCTGATGAAAGTGGCGGGGGCTTACTGGCGCGGGGATTCAAACCGCCCGATGCTTACCCGTATCTACGCAACTGCATGGCGTACTGAAGATGAACTCAAAGCCTATCTTCACCAGTTAGAGGAAGCTGAAAAACGCGATCACCGCAAACTCGGCCGCGAAATGAATTTGTTCCATCTGCAAGAAGAAGCCCAAGGCTCGGTCTTTTGGCACCCTAAAGGTTGGAGTATCTGGATCGCACTTGAGGGGTATATGCGCCGCCGTCTGCAAGATGGGGGCTACCGCGAAGTAAAAACGCCGCAGCTCATGGATAAAAAATTCTGGGAAGCCTCGGGTCACTGGGAAAAATACCGTGACGGGATGTTTATCGTCCCCGATGAAGTGCCGAGCATTGAACCAGGCAAACCTGTGTTGTCAGCCAAGGCGTTCGATCACCTGATGGCGCTCAAGCCCATGAACTGCCCGGCGCACGTGCAGATTTTCAAGCAGGGCATCAAGTCATATCGTGATCTGCCGCTGCGTCTTGCCGAATTTGGTTGTTGTCATCGTAACGAAGCGCATGGCGCGCTCCACGGCCTGATGCGTGTCCGCCAGTTTACGCAGGATGATGCGCATATTTTCTGCCGTGACGATCAAATTCTCTCCGAAAGCATTAAATTTTGTGAATTGACCAAGGCGGTTTACAAGGATCTCGGCTTTGACAATTACGTCATCAAGCTTGAAACGCGTCCGGAAAAACGTATTGGTTCGGATGAACTTTGGGATAAAGCCGAAAATGGTCTTAAAGACGCCCTTGAAAAATTGGAGATGGATTACACTATTTCCCCAGGAGATGGGGCCTTCTATGGCCCGAAATTGGCTTTTATCATTCGTGACGCCATTGGGCGCGAATGGGGCTGTGCAACCTTGCAGCTTGATTTTAACCTGCCCGAACGCCTTGATGCGTCCTACACGGGTGAGGATGGTAATCGCCATCGTCCGGTTATGCTTCACCGCGCGATTTTGGGATCAATCGAACGCTTTATCGGGATTATGATTGAAAATTACGCAGGCAAATTGCCACTCTGGCTGATGCCGGTGCAATGCGTGGTCGCGACCATCACCTCTGAAGCCGACAGTTACGCGGAAGAAGTGTTGGCTGCCCTTAAAAAGGCAGGACTGCGCGTCGAGCTAGATAAACGGAACGAAAAGATCAATCTGAAGGTTCGTGAACACTCACTCCAGAAAGTTCCGGTGATGTTTGTGGTGGGGGCCCGCGAGGCCACCGAACAAACTGTTGCCATAAGACGATTGGGCTCAGACGGGCAGGAGCTGAAAAAGATGCAAGAGGCAGTTGAAACTCTTGCGTTTGAAGCAAAACCACCGTATTAATGTCCCGAAAGTCATAATGTATAAATCATTAGGGCTTAGACTGTTGTAATTTGAATTTAGGACTCAAGGAGAGAACCATCCGTAAGCCACTACCACCCTCAGGGCCGCCTGTCCGGCGTGAACGCCCCGATCCCCGCGAACGCGAGCGGGATCCAAACAGCCCCCGTATTAATAATGAAATCCGCTCCGAGAGAGTGCGTCTTGTCGATCAGGATGGCGAAATGGTGGGCGTGGTCACGGTGCGCGAAGCTATGCGCAAAGCCGAGGAGGTGGGGCTTGACCTCGTCGAGATTTCACCCAATGCCGACCCACCTGTCTGTAAAATTCTCGACTACGGCAAATTTAAGTATGAGCAGCAGAAAAAAGCTGCTGAAGCCCGTAAAAAGCAAAAAATTGTGGATGTGAAGGAAATTCAAATCCGTCCAATGATTGGTGATCATGATTACGAGGTTAAACTCAAAGCTGCCAAGCGGTTTTTGGAAGACGGTGATAAAGTTAAAGTTGTGCTCCGTTTCCGTGGCCGCGAAATGGCCCACTCCGAGATTGGGATGGAACTTCTCAGGAAAATGATTACGGATATTGGGGCGCTGGGCAAAACCGAAATGGAACCACGCATCGAAGGCCGACAGGTCATGATGGTACTTGGCCCTGCTGCCGCTCTGAAAGTACAGCCTTAAAATTTCTTTATATTTCAAATAAATATGCAAAAAAGCCCGCACAATAAGCGGGCTTTTTGATTAAATCACGTAAAGCAGATGTTCGGGTAATTAGAACGCAGAAAAACACCCGCCTTGCGCGGGGGAATACTAGGCGGTTGTTACAACAGCTACGGGAGCTTTTTTTACAACGGCTTTTTTCACAGCTGGTTTTTTAGCTGCAGGTTTTTTAGCAACTGCTGCTTTTTTTACAGCCGGTTTTTTAGCTGCAGGTTTTTTAGCAACTGCTGTTTTTTTCACAGCTGGTTTTTTAGCTGCAGGTTTTTTAGCTGCAGGTTTTTTAGCAACTGCTGCTTTTTTTACAGCCGGTTTTTTAGCGACTGCTGCTTTTTTCACAGCTGGTTTTTTAGCTGCAGGTTTTTTAGCAACTGCTGCTTTTTTTACAGCCGGTTTTTTAGCGACTGCTGCTTTTTTCACAGCTGGTTTTTTAGCAGCGGGTTTCGCTACTGCTTTTTTTACAGCTGGTTTCTTAGCAGCTGGTTTCTTAGCAGCTGGTTTTGCTGCTGCTTTTTTTGCTACTGCCATGTTTATATTTCTCCTGTTTGAGGTTAGAACATGATTCGAATCAGTGTAACGCGAAATTGGTAATTTTCAAAACGCGTTTTTCAGCAGCGATGTTTTCACAAATTTATGTGACATCACTACAACAGATTCAGGAGAAGTAAAAAAAGAATAAACGCGTATTTACGCGATAAATTTCTTTGCCCAATCACTCAGTTGTGACTTCGACATACCGCCCACTTTTGTATCAACAACTTTTCCGCCTTGAAAAATCATGAAAGTCGGAATGCCACGGATTCCGTACTGTGTAGGCACGTTTGGATTATCGTCGATATTAATTTTTACGATCTTCATTTTACCTTGTGTCTCGTTCGAGAGCTCGTCGACAAGCGGTGACATCATCTTGCATGGCCCACACCACTCCGCCCAAAAATCAACGAGAACCGTTTCGGATGAATTGAGGACTTCGGTGGAGAAAGTGGCATCGGTAACTTGCTGTGACATCGTTTTATTCCCTAAAAATGATTCGGCTTATCCTCAAGAATATCGCCCGAAAGGCGATAAAATCAAGCTGCAACAGGTCAAATAAGCACAAAATAAAGGTTAAAATGGCCGCAGGGATGCGCCATTTGTTCACGTGGGATCAAGCAAATCAGCGGGGATGGGCATCAAATGGGCGCGGTCGGTCCATAAAAGAGCGCACACAATACGGTGCCGTGGATATATTTTGCTTAATGCACTTTTATAGGCCCCAAGCTGGTTCAAATAGGCCAGTGGAATATCGCGCGCAGACAGGGGGGATGGACGGTTGGTCTTGTAATCGACAATTAGAATATCCTTCTCGCGGATCACAAGGCGGTCAATTTGTCCGCTGATCATGACGCCCTCTTTGATAAGGCCTGAAATAGGAACTTCTGCTAAGGAATCGGGACCAAAGACTGGAGAAAAATCGGGGTCGCCGAGAACCCGCAGGACTTCCTCCAAAATGGTGTGGCGCAAGGAAGAGGGAAGTTCGCCTATCCGGTTGAGAAAGCGCTCTCCGGCACTGCGCCATGCCGCGGGCGGAAGCTCTGGCAGGATTTCGAACAAACGGTGTGTGAGTGTTCCGCGCAGAAGACTTTCGCCTGTCTGCACCAAGGGTGAACTAACCATTTCCCGCTGTGCTGGAGCAGTTTCATTGGTATTTTGTGCTATGCGGGAGGGCATAATAACTCGCAGATTTGTGGGGGAGAGGCTCCCACCATCAAAAGCCTTCATTCTCCAGTGGGGAAGGGCATCCTCTTCCGGGGCACTTCGCTCTTCTACAGAGGATGGGGCACGGGTGATGGCACCAAATCCGGCGAACAGCGAACCCTCTTTCTGTATTTTAACCCGCGCGGGGAAATGGTCGAACCCTTGTTTGATCAGGTTATACCAACAATTTTCGGGGAGATTGCCGCTGGCATGTGAGCCCATAATAATGATCCGGTCACGGGGACGGGTGAGGGCGACATAGAGCAGACGGTTATATTCGGCCATCGCGCGTGCATAATCCTCATCAAGGGCTTCTTTATACGGCATGCAGCGGTACGCGGTTCCTGCCGACCATAGCGGAAAACGCAGCTCCTGCCCCTGTGCGGGAGATTTAAGCCATTGCAGCGCCGAAAGTTTACCGCGATTGGGCACTTGCGTAGTATCGGGCAAAAACACGATGGGTGCCTCAAGGCCTTTGGAGCCATGAACTGTCATAATACGGACTTTATTTTGGCTGTCCTTCTCGCCTTCGTCCTGATCGCGCTTGATTTCAATCGTGCTGCCTTGAACCTGCACCAGAAAATCCTCAAGTGAATAAATATGCTCGGCCTCGCTGGAAAGCGCATAGGTTAAAAATTCATCAAGTGGATCGAGACTTTCTGCCCCCAGAAGTGTGGCGAAAGCCCGCCACCCCGAGCCGGAGAGATCGTAAGGACAAGGCCGCGAGAGTGCATCATCGAAAAAGTCAAACGGTTTACTGTGCCGTGCACGCTCGATCAAGCGGGTTAGCCATTCGGATATTGCTGGAGGGAGCTGCGTCTGCGCGGCGTCCCACAAACTGCTGGGCCGATCAAGGGCGAGCGTCATCAGTTCATCTTCATCAAGGCGGATAAAGGGTGATTTTAATACACAGGCAAGGGAGAGATCATCAGCTGGAAAACGGGCAAAATGCGCAAGCGCGATCATATCGGCAACGGCAATATGTTCGGTGAGCCGCATCCGATCAATACCGCCTACCGGAATATTACGCCGTTTCAGCTGCCGGATAATGTCCCCAACCATTCCCGTACGCGTACGCACAAGAATGAGAATATCACGCGGGGCAATGGGTCTTCCAGTGGCCTCCAGAATTTCTCCGTTTGTAAGCCATCCTGCAATAGTGGCGGCGAGCTTGACCGGAAGACTTATCAAAGATATGTCCTTGTCCTTTTCATCGCAGGGGCCACCAAGGGGAGTTTCTGAAAGGGAAGGAACAGGGAGTTGCCACAAACAGGTTTTTTGCTGTTTGCCACGGCCTGCGCTGTTGGTGATAACCACATCGTGAATTTCGCAGGATCCGAAATCATCCTTGCGTTTGTCCGAACAGTAATGGAGCAGGGCTTCCCCGTCATTGACGCCGATACTGCGGGCCAGCTCCGGCGCGGCAAAGACCTGATCGACAAGATCAAGGACAGGCCGTGTGGAGCGGAATGATGTCTGGAGGGGAATAACTGGGAAATCGCGGTCACTTTCTCTTGCCCGTTCCTGAAAATAAGCCTGCATCCGTGCAAAGGAATCAGGATCTGCTCCGTGAAAACTGAAAATCGATTGCTTGGCATCCCCCACCACAAACAGGGTACGATGCCGATTGCCCTCTTGTCCCCAACCGGAGAGAAACTCGGCGCTGAGCATGCGAATAATATCCCATTGGTGGCTATTAGTATCCTGCGCTTCATCGACAAGAATATGGTCAATCCCCTCATCCAGTTTGAAATGCACCCAGTCAAGTCCCCACCCTGCCAGCAGCTGCCGTGTCTTTATAATCAGATCGTTAAAATCAAGTGCGCCCAGTTGTTGTTTGCGCGCGGCATAGTGTGTAAGGCAGTAACGTGCCAGTGTTAAAAGATCGGCAGTCTGTTGGGCTTGTGCTACTTGCGCGCAAGCATTCTGGAAATTTTCGATCTGCGCGTAAACCTGCGCAAACAAGGAGGCAATCGGTGGATGGTCCTCCAGTAATTTTTTGTATTGGCGCGGGGTACCCGTTTGCGTCCTAAAAATCTCAGTAAAGCGATCAAGTTGCAAGGCGCGCTCTGGCGCAGGCAGCATCAGCCATTCTATGAGTTGTTGCCCATAGCGTGATCCCGTTTTGCTCTTGTCTTTGGCAAAAACCTGCCCCATATGGTGCAGCTCGGCATCGGGGAGGCGCGCGCAAAAAGACAAAGAAAGATCACTGGGATCACGCGGCCCGCGAAAGTCCATCAGATCAAGAAGCCCTTCCCTCACCGCGTCACAATCGGGGTAACGCTCCAGAAAAGCATGAATATCAAGCTCGTGCTGTGCAATTTCTAAAAGAGTAATTTGGAGACGCTCAAGATCGCTCACGCCTAAACTGATCCGCCGGAATGAGGGGGCAATGGTCGGCAGGTCACCGCCTTCACAGGCTGCAACGCTCTGATGAATCACCTCACGCAGCAACCGTTCTGCCTGAAGATCAGGCAGAATATGCGACCCAGGGGCTACGCCTGACTCAAGCGGGAAACGGCCGATCACAGACTGGCAGAAGGAATGGATGGTCATAATAGAGAGGCCACCCGGGGCATCCAGAACGCTTGAGAAAAGCTGCCGCGCCGCGTGCAGGAGTGAATCAGGGGGAGGGATGCCTAATAATTTTTCAAGATCTTCATAAAGATCGGCCTCGCCCATCACTGCCCATGCAGCCAAACGCTTTTGTACCCGCAAAGCCATCAGGGCAGCGGCAGCTTTGGTAAATGTAATGCATAGAATGCGGTGAGGCTGTGCCCCCACCCATCGGCCTTCAGGATCAGGCAGAAGAAGCCGCAGCACGCGGTCAGTCAGAACTTTGGTCTTGCCCGATCCGGCAGAAGCCGCGACCCATACATCATGTGTGGGGGATGATGCCCGTTGCTGCGGAATATTGGGGTCAGGATTGAGCGCTTGGGATGCGGGGTGGGTGAGAAGATGCGGTGCGGACATCAGGAGACCTCTTCGTCTTCAGTGGAGGAATCATCTTCTGCGCTGTCTTCCGACGCCCATTCAGAAAGGCGTGCAAGATGCGCATAATCCCGCTCATCATCATAAAGGGGTTGTCTGGGGGCGAGGGCCGTGTAAGGAGTGGTTGGTAGGGCAAAGAGGGTAATGAGGTCCATAAGCCCGGCGCGTGTGCCTTCAATCAGATTATCCCGCTCCAGCTTTGAGAATTTTAAAAGCCCCATATCCTTACCATAGCCGAGCTTCCAGAAGGCAAGCCGTTCTGGTGTAAGAGGTGAATCGCGCCATGCCCCCTCTTGAAGGAGTAGAGCCTCAAGCGGCAATTGTGGTTTAAGGCCCTTGGCCAGCGCTGTATCGCTGGGGGGTGTGCCGGTTTTATAATCGATAAGGACACCGCCGCCGCCCTGCATCCGGTCAATTCGGTCGGCCTTTGCTGTCAGGGTAAAGGACCATGCCCCGTCTTGCGTTGAAAAAAATGTTTTGGCACCTTCTTCTTCCCAAATCCACGGGTGCGCCTCACGGCGCCATGTATTTTCTTGCGCGGCGTAATGTGTGGCCACCTCTACAAAGCGTGGCCACCAATAATCCCACGCGGGCGTACGGTTCTCAATATGCACCAAAGCTTCCTGGCCGATAGCCAGAATTTCCTGTACCGGATCGGGGGGCAGCTCTTGCGGAAATCGCGCAACGAAGCTGCGCAGTACCTCGTGCACAAATGTGCCACGATCACTTGCGCTGGTATTTTCATCAAGAGGCTTGAGGCGCCGGAGCTTTAATATTTTTTCGGCATAAACGCGGTAAGGGTTATTCATCCATTTCTCGACCCATGTAACCGAGAGTTTTTGCGGCCGTGCTGCAAGGGGTGGGCATGGTGCGGGAGCGCATACGGGGCTATAGGGAAGATGTGGAGCGTCAATCCGGCGCGCCCACGATAAAACGGGGCCATGAACTTGCGCAGGGGAAATCTGGGTGGCCTCCATCAATGTATAAAGCCGCTGGATCCAGCGCGCTGGAACGGTGGCTGCTCCTTCCGCTTTCATACTGCGGGTCAGTGTGATGGTGGCGCAGCCCATATGCATCATCACGTCATGGGCGGAAAGACCGACTCGCTTTTCGGCGGAGGGCAGGCCGAAATTCTTGCGCATGCTGCGCGACATCCACGGGTCATGCCCCGTATCGCGTGGCCATGTCCCTTCGTTCATTCCGGCGAGAATCATCAGGTCACGTCGTATCAGACGTGATTCAAGTTGGCCGAGAATGAGAATGCGTTGATAGGGGGCGTCAAGTGCGCGATAATTGGTGCTGGCCAAAAGTGTGCGCAGCATACCAGTAAAGTCGCGCAAATGAAGCGGGGGCAATTCATCCGCATGTTGGCGCAGTTCCCGCAAAAAAATGGCAACAGCCTCGCTTTCGTCAAGGCTCCATAGTGTCTCGGGCGGCGAGAAATTTTCGGCGCAGGCAATAAGCGCTGCAATAAACTCTGAAGGGGAATAAAGGTCCTCTGTCAAACGAAGGAGCGGCGCAAAAGCCTTTTCGAAATCATCAATCAACGCGTGTAGCTCATCCGTTTTGGTGAAGAAAGCCGGATCAAGGCGCTGCACGCGCTTATGGAGTCCTGTAAAGCCGGAAGACGGACGTGGCCCGCGCAGCACGTCGCGCTCAAAAGCGATCAGGGCTGAATGTCCATGATAACAGTTAAGGGCATGTTTGAGAAAATCAAGGAGGGGCAGCGGCGCAAAACGTTCCTCCACAGCGCGCAGCAAGGCGGAGAGAAATGTTGCAAAAGGCGTGGCGGAAAGCCCGTATCCGGCGCTGTCATCGACATGGATATTCCAGCGTTTAAGGGCCGTCATTACCCGCCGTGCGAGAATCCGGTCAGGCGTCACAAGGCAAGCGGTGCACGCAGGGTCTTCGGCGGCGGAGCGCAGTTTAAGCGCAATGGCAAGCGCCTCTTCGCGTGGGTTTTCCGCCTCAATCACCTCAAGTCCTTCAAGGGCGTGCGCCATATCTTCCGGCATCTTTTGCGCAAAATGGGAGGCTGGAGCCATGACAGCGCGCACAAGATTGCTGCGGGCGGGGAACGAGTCCTGAGTACACGGCCACGGCTGGACATTATGACGTTCTTTCTCCATAACCCGAAGCAAATTTTTCATCGTGGCTTGCGGATGTGTGTCGGTGAGGGAATCCCAAGCCTCCGCGCCCATGCCGAGGTCAAGATGGGGGAGCACAACAAACCCGTGCGGCAAGCCAGCAATGGTTTTGAGTAGCTGCGCGGTAGTAGGGATTGATCCGGTGGAGCCTGCTGCAATAACCGGAGTTTCAGGCGGGTGTTCCTGCCATAAAAGAAGCAGGTTTTTCATCAAACGGTTGCGCCGATCAGCGGGGTCAATCATCCCGCGCGCTACCAAAATATCCGGCCAATTGGTGGTGACAATCTCGAGGAAAGCCAGCGTTTCCTGCCAGTGGCCGGCAAAGTCGGCAGGCACAAGATTTTTAAGGCCTGAGAAATTAAGATTTTCAGTATGAACCTGATCAATAAGACTGGCGAGGGATCCGGCCAGCATCAAAGCTTGATCAAGGTTAAGGGCGGGGTCTTTCTTTTGCACGAGACGTGCTAAAAGGAATTGCCGTTCGAGTGCGGAAATGGCGGGGGGAACCTCAAGCCCTTCAAGGCCGAAACCGCTTAGGTAAAGGTCAAGTTCGTCGGCGTCCACATCTCCCACACTATGAACGCGCGGCATGAGCAAAGGGCGGTTGGGGAAAAGGCGCACAAAGGACTGTGCGAGTTCCCGTCCCGCACGGCGCGTGGGAAGAAAAATCTGCATAAGGGCAAGACGGCTCACATCACCATTGCACAGAGAGATCATCCCGCGGGCCAGTTCATCCAGAAAGATGCAACTCGCAGGAATTGTATAAAGTCCGGGCCTGATGTCCGGTAAAGACGCGCGATCCTTATCCAAAATTCTCTTCAACAAAACGGTTGAGCAGCTTGACACCAAAGCCGCTGGCAAACGGAACCGGACATGTAGGTGTGGATTTGCTCATGGCCACTCCCGCAATATCAAGATGCGCCCAGGCGCGCCCTTCATCGATAAACTCGCCTAAAAAGGCGGCTGCCGTGCAGGATCCGCCATAACGGCCATTGCCGACATTTTTTATATCGGCAAAAGTTGAATCCATCTCTTTGCGGAAGGAGGGATCAAGCGGCATCCGCCAGAGCTTTTCACCGCTCACTTTACTGGAACCTTCAAGCTGGCTCCATAGTTTATCGTCATTAACAAAAGCGCCGCAGTGATTGACGCCAAGAGCAATCATAATTGCCCCCGTCAATGTTGCCAGATCAACCACCAGTGACGGGTCGAATGTTTTTTGGATATAGGTCAGCGCATCGGCCAGCACAAGGCGGCCTTCGGCATCGGTATTGAGCACCTCGACCGTTTTTCCGGAATAGGAAGTGATAATATCACTGGGCCGTGTGGCCTCATCGGAGATAGCATTTTCAGCAAGGGCGACGGCGGCCACTACAGGCACTTTGCACTTACGCGAAGCTAGCATATGCATAAGGCCAGTGACGGTTGCCGCCCCGCCCATATCCATTTTCATGTCGAGCATGCCTTCATAAGGTTTGACGTTGAGACCACCGCTATCGAAAGTGATTCCTTTCCCGACAAAAGCGAGCGGTTTCGTCTGTTTTTTGGTGGACGCCCCGCCCTTCCATTTCATAATGACAAGGCAGGGCGGATGCTCGGACGCCTGCCCGACAGCGGTAAGGCACCCCATGCCCATTTTGGCAATCGTTTTGGCATCAAAAATCTGCACCTCAACTCCGAGCGGAGTGAGTGTCTTTTTAATCCGCGCTGCAAAGCTTTCGGGATAAAGTTTGTTGGGCGGCTCGTTAATCAGGTCACGGGTTAAGAACACCGAACGGATAAGGGCGGCTGTGTGGGCTGAATCAACCGCCTGCTTTTTGGCATCTTGCGTGATGACGTTCACCTGAGCAAGGCGCGGTGCATCTTTTTTGATGGTTGTTTTGTAATGATCGAAGCTGTACTGCGCGAGCTGTAACCCGTAAAGAAGCGGTCCGGTCACATCACGCTTTTCGGCGTTAATATCATCACCGTTGATAAGGGCGGCTGATGTCACGCCAAGGGCACCAAGAGCCTGCGCCAGTTTGCCGCCTGCAGTCTCGAATGAGGTTGCATCAGCTTTGGCCGCGCTGCCTAACCCTACAACTATTACCCGAAGGTAGGGGGCATTTTTCGGCAAGGTAACATTCAAAATATCGCCGCTTCCGGCCTTGAAGGTGCCGTGGCTCTGGACATGGTGTTCGGTCAGTCCGGCAAGGGCGCTACCAAGTTTTTTAGCAAGAGGCGAGAGTTTTTTGTCATCCCACATCAAAATTACGGCAACCTGGGCCTGAATATCCAAGGTGGGGACAAAGGCAATCGCCGGAATATCACGGACAGGGGCCTCTACCGGACGGTTACGGGCCTTGATGGAAGGTTTTGAAGCGATTTTGGCAACGGAACGTTTGGCTTGCTTTTTCGGGGTTGTTTTCGCGGTTATCTTTGCATTCATGGAGCGGATCCTCAAGTTTGGTTGTCGGGCGGGCGACTTTCTGCTAGAGGAACACTAGAGAGACGGACTGTCAATAATGATTATCGATCGCTATGTATTTAAACAGACGCTGGTGGCCACCCTTTTTGTGACGGCCATTTTATCTGTGCTGGTCTTTTTGACTCAGTCGCTGCGCTTTCTCGATCTGGTGATGGAAGCAGGTGTATCGGGAATGACTCTCTGGATACAAACTCTCCTTTATATGCCAGGATTTTTTGAAATTATTCTGCCGCTCGGCACTGTGGCGTCCATTCTCTTTATCTATAACCGCATGATGATTGACAGCGAACTGGTAGTGCTACGGGCGCTTGGTTCCTCACCCTTACGCCTTGCGCGCCCCGCGCTTGTACTGGCGGTAATACTAGGTGCGTTCTTGTTTGTGAACATGGGGTGGATCGCACCTTTATGCAAAGCGCAAGCAATTAATTTGCGGCAGGAAATTTCGGCCAAAATGACCACACTGGTTTTTCGCGAAGGGATTTTTAATGAAGCAGGCAGTGGAGTCATGGTTTATATCCGTAACCGTGATGCCGAAGGCAATTTAAGCGGCCTGATTATTCACGATGGACGGGATACGGCAAAACCTCCCATTACCATTATCGCCGGACGTGGCCAGTTGGTAATTGAAAATGGGGTGCAAAAAGTTCTGGTCTATAATGGTGCCCGCCAACAACTCGACCATGAGAGCGGCACATTGCAAAACCTGAGTTTTGCGCAATATACGGTAGATCTGCCGGAAAAATCATCTTCATCAAATATTCGCTTGGCCGAACCGAGCGAACGGAGTTTTGGCGATCTGGTTATAAAATCCCGCAAGGATTCAGGTGAGAATGCAAAAACGCGCCGCTTGTTGCGCACTGAAATGCAAAAACGCGTACTGACCCCGTTTCTGGTGCCGGCCTATGCGATGACAGTGCTGGCCATTATGCTGCTGGGAAGCTTTGACCGCCGCGGCCAGAGCAAAAAAATCCTCCTCGCCATTGCGGCAATCGTAGTGCTCCAGATTCTATTCCTGACCAGTTATAACCTTGCCAAACAAAGCATGATCGGCCTGCCGTTCATGCTACTGACAATTCTTGTTCCCCTTATTTTAAGCAGCACCGTCATGCTGCGCGGTCTGGAACGTTTGAGTATAAAGAGGGGGCTCCAAACATGATTTTCGGCAATTGCCTGTCACGTTATCTTTCCCGCAGTTACATGCTTAATTTTCTGGGCATGATCACCATTTTGCTTGGCATCATTTTGTTGTTCGATATGGTGGAATTGCTGCGCCGTGCCGGAAAGGAAGAAGGCGTTCCTTTCGGAATGGTTGTGAAGATGGCGCTTTTGCGCTTGCCGGAAATGGCAACCACCATCGCGCCTTTTGCCATTTTGTTCAGTGCGCTCTTTACCTTCTGGCAGCTCTCCAAACGTTTGGAACTGGTGGTGCTTCGCTCATCGGGCATTTCCGTGTGGCAATTTCTGGCGCCGATGGTGGGGTCGGCCTTTGTGACGGGCCTTGTGATGGTGATGCTGGTCAATCCGCTGGCTGCCATGTTCTACAATCACTACACCGCGCTTGAACAAACCTATTTCGAGGGAGGAAAAGGGAACGTGATTGCCGTGTTCGACCAAGGTTTATGGCTGCGGCAGGAAACATCAACTGGGTATGCCATCATCCATGCGGGCCGGATTGATCCGGATTGGCGCCTTGCCGATATGATCGTTTTTTCCTTCAGCAAGGATAACGCCTTTGAAGAAAGAATCGATGCGCCAAGTGCGCACCTCAAGTCCGGCAATTGGGAACTCTCGGACGCCGTGCTCAATATTCCGGGGCAACAATCGCGCCGTGCGGGAACGTCGGTTATCCCAACCAGTCTGACCCCACGAGAGATCGAGGACAGTTTTTCTTCGCCCAAGGCGATGGGTTTTTGGAACCTGCCCGATTTTATCGGGACGCTGGATACGACAGGATTTGATTCGACCCGCCTGCGCATCCATTTTCAGTCTCTTTTGGCCCAACCGCTTTTATACGCGGCGATGATGATTTTGGCGGCGTGCGTGGCAATGCGGCCCCAGCGGCAAGGGCAGACCTTTCTCTTTATTTTGATCGGGGTTATTACCGGCTTCGTGATGTTTTTTATGTCCAATTACATGCAGGCCTTGGGTGCGTCGCACAAATTGCCTGTTTTTATGGCGGCGTGGAGTCCGGCCATTCTAGGGCTTTTGGTTGGGACAACTTTTATCCTGCGGCAAGAAGATGGTTGACGGCTACCGCACTTTTTGCGCCATTTTTGCAACAGAGGCGTAAAGAGAGATTGAGACCCCCTTGACCTTCTGGGAATTCCGTTCAGATTGCTAAAATTCGGTGGGTGTTTTTAACGCTTCACTAACGTCTTCATGCTTTAACTAGAGATAAGATTTCGGAGCGCATTCGGGTCTTTTTCAAAGCAAAAATCACATGTGGGGCACTATGCACAATATGGTAAAAAATTATGCGGCACTTGGTCTAATGACACTGATTTTGGCAGGCTGTGCCGGAACGGGTCAGGGCGAGATTGCTGATCCGCTCGAACCAATGAATCGTGGCATTTTTGCCTTTAACGATACGGTTGACGAAGCCATCATTGAACCTGTTGCGCGTGGTTACCACGAAGCGGTTCCAAAACCGGCTCGCGTGGGACTGCGCAATGTCCTGCGCAACCTCAAAAGTCCGGTTGTCATTGCCAACGATATTTTGCAAGGTAATGCTACGGCAGCTGGAAACGATACGACTCGTCTTTTTGCCAATACATTCTTTGGTTTGGGCGGCTTGATTGATGTGGCGGGCGCGGATGGTGTTGCCTATAACGACGAAGATTTTGGCCAAACTCTCGGGGCATGGGGTGTTGATCAAGGGGCTTATCTGGTTCTGCCATTACTCGGTCCAAGCTCGCTGCGCGATACAACTGGCCTCATCGTTGATTCCTATGCCGATCCGCTGAACCGTTGGATGATGAACACTGACCGTGAAGGGGGTTACTATGCCCGCATCGCTCTTGCTGGCCTTGATAAACGTGAAGAGCTGCTTGATGTTTTGGCTGATCTTAAGAAAAACTCGATCGACTACTACGCCGCAATCAAGAGCGCCTACGCGCAGCGTCGTGAGGCTCAGGTCTCCAATAATATGGCAGGTGTTGAGGATATGCCGTAAACCGGAACCTACAAAGAAATGGAAAGGGAGCCGATGGCTCCTTTTTTTATGGATTTAGGGGAAACGTGCTTTTCAAGTTGCTAATTCTATATTAAGAAAGAGGGCTGCGAAGCGGAAACTGCCGCAGTTCCAAGCGAGATAGTGTGGAAATATTGAGGATAATGATGATGATAAAACGCAATGTAATCGCAACGACATTTTTGAGCCTGTTGGTCAGTCTGGGCATTTTGGGTTTCTGGGCGGCATCGGCGCGGGCGTCGGCAGCCGATCAGGGTGCGTTGGATTTCGTCCAGCAAACAGCACAAAAGGGTCTGACATTCCTCTCTAACCAGAATGCAACGCAGGAACAGAAAAAAGCCGAGTTTAAAAAACTTTTGAATGAAAGTTTTGACCTTGATACGATTGGCCGTTTTGCGCTGGGGCGCTACTGGAAAGACGCTACACCCGCGCAGCAAAAGCAATATCTCGATCTGTTTCGTAAGATGGTGATTGATGTCTATACATCGCGCTTCTCGGACTATAAGGGCCAGAAATTCGATGTGAAATCTTCCCGCAGTGTCAGCGGTACCGACACGATGGTTACCTCTTATATTGTTCCAGTGGATGGTGGTGAGAATATTCAGGTAGACTGGCGCGTGCGCAGCAAAAACAACAAAATGAAAATCGTGGATGTCTATGTGGCGGGTGTCAGTATGAGTGTAACGCAGCGCTCCGACTTTTCTGCTGTTATCCAAAGTGGTGGTGGCAGTGTCGATGTATTGATTGACAATTTGCAGCAACGCACCAAGAAGTAGTGCGCCTTATTTTCCAATACAAAAATCACGAAAGATCATGTCGAGCAAATCCTCGACATCGACCCGTCCGGTGATATGCCCGATCTCGCGGATGGCGAGCCGCACATCCTCGGCGGCAAGTTCTGGCAGCGGTGCATCAAGCGAGCGTTCAAGTGCGGCTAGAGCGCGGCCAATGGCCTCGCGGTGGCGCGCGCGGGTGAGGACAGGAGCTTCAAAGCCGCTTCCGGCAAGGCGCATAATATGATGGCCAAGAGCTTCAAGTAAGGGGCCAAGACCCGCGGCGCTTTGGACAGACAAAGGTAGCATGGTGACAGGCAAACCAAGGAGCTCCGGCTTATAATCGGGATGATCTGCCTTGCTGGCCACGGCAAGGCTTCTGTCATCAAGCAGGTCAAGGCTGTACAGGTCAGCACTCGGAGCCGTCCCATCAAACAGTACGATTTTAAGGTCGGCTATGCGGGCATGATCAAGGGCACGCCGGATACCTTCGGCTTCAATCTGGTCGTGCGGTGCACTTCCGAGATCATGGGGCCGCAGCCCCGCCGTATCGGTCACAATGACGGCATATCCCTTGATATTGAGGTGAATATCGAGCGTATCGCGCGTGGTGCCCGCATGGGGGGAGACGATGGCCACATCACGGCGGGCCAACGCATTCATAAGAGATGATTTTCCGGCATTGGGCGCACCCAAAATAACGATACGTAATCCATCGCGCAAGATTTCCCCGCGGCGGTTATCCTGAAGATGTGCCGCCATTGCGCCGCGCAACTCCGTCAGATCAGGGCGGGTTTTAAGCAAAATATCATCGGACAAATCTTGGTCGGAAAAATCAAGGTCGGCTTCCATCAAGGCCAGAACCCGCGCCAGCTGGTCGCTCCACTCTTGATACAGCCGATAAAGGCTTCCGCCCATCTGCGCAAGGGCCAGCTGCCGTTGTCCTTCCGTTTCAGCGTGGATCAAGTCGGCAATGGCTTCAGCGCCAGTCAAATCCATTTTGCCGTTTTCAAAAGCGCGGCGCGTAAATTCGCCCGGCTGCGCCATCCGGTGATCTTGGCAATGGGAGAGGGCTTCAAGCACCCCCTCAACCACGGCGATCCCGCCATGCAAATGATATTCGACCGAATCCTCGCCCGTATAACTGGCAGGCCCTTTAAAGACAATAATCAGCGCATGATCGAGGAGCGCGTGTGAGAGCGGATGAACAAGTGTGCGCAGCGTCGCTTCACGAAAAGGCGGCAGATCGGTAACCGCACCGCTCAGGTTGATAAGACCCGCGTAAGCATGAGGGCCGGAGGTGCGCACAACAGCCACACCCCCGCGCCCCGGCGGAGTGGAAAGAGCGTAAATCGTATCGCGCATCATCGCTCCGGCCGTAAGGTGTTATTTTTTCTTGCGGGAAGACGCGTCGGCATCATCATTATTCATGGAAAAATTCATGGGGTTAGCCCCTCCCATGCTGGTCATCTGGTTCCAGAACTGGGACTGCATATTCGACCATCCCTGAAATAAGGCGGGCATCCATGTTTTCATGAGGGCTTCGGGTTCCATGCTCTGGATATTATCCGATAAACGCCGCGATACCATTTCCATCAAATCTTGCTGCAACGGCAGGACATCAGGCAGGCCAAAAAACTGGCGGGCTTCTTCAGGGGAGCAGTCAATATTGATCTGGAAACGCATGGGAGCCTCCTCGCGGGTTAAATTCCACGGCTATAAAAGCGAATTGGCAACAAAAAGTCCATGAAAATGCCACGAAAAGATTGTTTTTCGGCAATCAAAAGGTAATCTATGCACTATGACCGACGATAGCGCGTTGCCGCCCCTCTCTGATCTGCCTTCTGCTCAAGCCACTCCACAGGCAGAAGATCGCCATTTGCGTGGCGTTGCCCGTTATGGCGTTGCGCTTGACCAAAAGCTGCTTGACCGTGCGCTTAAATCCATGAAGGGGCTTGTACGCGGTAACGGTGTCAATCCGGATAGTGTCAAACTGGGTGAAACCGACCTCAAGATGCTGCGCTTCGGGGCACGGGGCGTTCTCAAACTGGTGACGGAATACGGCACACGCGTCGAAACGGGGCGTAATACGTTGGCCGAACTTATGCCCACGCCCGAAGAATTCCGCAGGAATCTTGATCTGGTTGTCACCGACATCCGCACCGCGCCGGAAAAACGCCAAAAAATATTGGACCTTGTGACCCAGCGTCCTGATAAAGGTTTTGGCGTCAAAGAGACGCGGTTGAAAGTACATGATCTGGCCCGCGATTTTGTCCAGCATGAGAAATGTGTCTCTTGCCGCAATACGGGGAGAATCGGCTGTACCCGCTGTGGCGGTGATGGCATGATGCGCTGCGCCACCTGTCAAGGACGCCGCCAAATCGCCTGTCCACGGTGCCGGGGTGTGGGGCAGGTGCACCTAAGCAAAGGCATGGGTGTCTGCACCCAATGCCGCGGTGATGGGAAAGTCAGCTGCCCCAAATGTGCAGGGCGTGGACAAACAAAATGTAAATTCTGCGCGGCCACAGGCCAGATGCAGTGCCAGAAATGCGCCGGGACAGCGTGGCTTTCGCACCTCTCCCACATCGAAGTGATCGCCCAAATCTCGTTCCAGATTGACCCCGAAAAAATTCCGGTTTACCTAGCAAAGCGCCTTGAAAAAGATCATTTAACCCTCATCCAGAAACACGACATCGAAGTGCATGTCCTGCCGGATATTGTGCCAAAAGCTAAACCGGAAACGCCCGAAACCGGCATTACCGACCGCCGTGTGGCCATTGCAGGCGAAGAAGGAATGCCAGTCAATGAAGAACCGGATGATAGCATTTTTATCGATTACGACTGCTACTGTCCTTATGGCACCATTCAGTTTGACCTTGGCGAGCGGATTGTTCCAGCGTTGCTGTTTGGCTTTCAGGTGAGACTTTTGGAAACGCCATCATTCCTGATGGACCTCACCAAGCTGGGCTGCGAAGCCCTCAAGGAAGCGGCGAACGGGGATTATAGTCTGACGGAACTGCATGAAAAATTGGAGCGGGCCGCCCGTTACGCGCTGCTGCGTGATCTGATGACACAGTATATTACACTTAAAACACCGCGCAAAATTACACAAGCAATGCTCACGCGCTTCAAGGCGGGGATTACCGCGGAGAATGTGCAGCAATTGACAGGTTATGTGCATACCATTTTTGAAAAGTCATCGCGTAGGGCGCGCTTGATTGGGATAGGTGCGGGGCTGGGATTAAGCGCCGTGACAATTGCAGGCTACTTTTTTGCCTTGCGCCCCGTGCTGGTGGCGGCGGGGATTCCTGAACACATCGTAACTAGTGGTGATGTTCTGGTGGCCTTGGCAGGAGGACTTTGCGGGATATGGGGTGTCAAGATCGCGGGGCTGCTCCGGCGCAACAAGATTTTCGCGGGCTTTGTTCCTGAAAAGACATTGGCGTGGGTTTTTCCTAAAACCGGCCCTCTCAAATGGTGGTCGTGGGCCATTTCTGCCGTAATTTATGGTGCTGTTTTAGTAGCATTGGCCCTCACGCAAAGCGATAAAGCCCTCATTCCCCAATGGTTGTCAGGACTACTCGGCTGATGCCAGTTTGGCTCGTGGCGCGAGGGCTTCCGTATATTGTTCGCCCAAAGCGCGGATGGATTGCTTGAAGCGTTTGAGTTCCTTGCCACCCAAAGCATTGTCGGATGAATAGGCCACGGTGCGTGGGTTAACCTGAACCCCGTTGACCATCACTTCATAATGGAGGTGAGGGCCAGTCGAACGGCCAGTTGTGCCGACATAACCGATAATCTGCCCCTGCTTAACTTTGACACCGGAACGGATGCCCTTGGCATAACGGGACAGGTGTGCATAAGCAGTCGAAATTTTCGATGAATGACGCACGCGGATATAATTGCCAAAACTGCTGAAGCGGCTGGCACGTTCAATCACCCCGTCACCTGACGCGTAAATCGGAGTGCCGGTCGGCGCCGCGAAATCAACGCCTTTGTGCATTTTGGTATAACCCAGCACCGGATGGGTGCGTACGCCAAAACCGGACGACAGGCGGCCAAAGGCAATCGGTGTCCGCATCAGGCCAGATGATTTGCGAATGCTTTTTCCATCTGCCGTATAATAATCGACCGAGCCATCCGAGCCTTCGTAACGGTAGAGGGCATATTCTTTGCCGCCAACGGTAAGTTTGGCATAGACAATATCGCCAGTCTTGGCGAGATAACCATCATCGGTTTTATACGTGTCGTAGAGAACATCAAGGCGGTCACCGGAACGGATGTCACGCTGGAAGTCCACCGCATAGGAGAAAAGTTTGATGGTGTTGGCGGTGACGCGGTCGGGCAGATCGGCGCGATCGGCAGAACCATAGACTGATCCGTCAATATTGACCTGACGGGCTTCGCGGGTGCGGTTAATGGCTTTTTCATCTACATTGGCGCGAATATCACCATCCTCGTCCCGTTTAACATCAATTGTCTTAAGTGGGTCGGGCGAGAAGGACAAAGCGGCAAAAGAATAGCCCGAACTTGTATCAGAAGGCTCGAGCGTAAGATGGAGTGTTTGTCCGGCGCGTAAAGACCGTGGATTATAGTGACGTCCGACGGCATTGATCACATTCTGGGCTTCGGCAGAGGTCAATCCGGCATTAATCAGGACTCCGGCCAAGGTGTCACCATTTCCGATTTCGAGCAAACGTTCCTCGCTGGCAGCGGATTCGGGTACACTTTCTTCGCGTAGGGCGGCGGTCTCAATGACGCTCTGGTCGCGGCGAATATGACCGCTAGGATCGCGGTGGGCATCAAGCAGATTTTGGGAAAAAACCGGTTCGGCATTAAAAAGCCCTGAAGGGGAGCTTAAGGCCGCAATTTCGGCAGAGGCCAGACCTGTCTGGTCTGGATGAATATGGCCACTAACATAAAGCCCTAGCACCAAGACAAGTCCTGCTGTGGCGCTGGTCACATAACGCAGGCGCAGCCGGTTACGACGCGTCAAAATATGGCGCTCCCGTACGTGAAAAAGCGCCGTAGTGTAAAGGGCGGCTTCCTTGCAAGAGGCAAAGATAAAATCAGAAAGAGAAGGTTGCTGCAGGGATGAATGGGGCATGAAAAACAGGGTGCTGATTTACAAGGGTGAACTGTCGCGTAGAGAGATGTTCCCGAGTGTCGGTGGAGCGCTGTTGTAAACTTCCGGTTTTGGTTTCAAAAAAACAAACTTCAGTAAAGACGCATAAGAACTAACATAGTCATAAACGTTTTTCCATCTGGCCTATCCATGCGTGCTTGTACTTATGCACAGCTTAAAATCGGCCTCAGGACAAGAGGTGTACCTCATATACGGCATGGCGTCAATCACTTATAAATTGCCATAATTAAAAAATGTGATTATTTTATCACATTGCAGGCGGTGCTGATCGCCTTATAAGCGTCGCCTGTCCCGCTCAGGGAAAAGGTATCTTTGGTTCTGGTTCCGCGCGCGGAGGCGCCTTCGACGACTAACTTTGATCCTTTGAGAACGGCAGCAGCAATTTTCTGGTCTGTCGTGGCATCTGCGCTAAAAGCGGCCTCGTTGCTGCCGCCTTTAAGGTTATAGGCCATACCGTCAATCGTCATCTTAACGACGCTGCCCTCCTTATAGGGGTATCCGGCCATAAAACTGAATTCATCACGGGTATTTTCGGCGGGGCGGTGCGTGATGATGGCATAAACCGTGCCGCGTTTGGTATAGGCACCTTCGGCCTTTAGTGGAGTTGACACCATATAACAGGCTTTGTCGTTTTCCTCATCAAGGGCGTAGGCACTCCATTTGCCAAACTGGCCGAGTGGTACGGGTGATGCAGCGTAGGCCATAGCTGGAGAGAGCAAAAGAAGTGAAAGACAGGAAAGGGGCAAAAATTTCATGACAATCGAACACATGTTAAAAGTGACAGACCTAAATAAGGAGGGCAGAGCGTGAACAGGGACGTTGCCATAGCTCTCCCCATTATAATGAAAAAAAGACGCAGGAAAAGTAATTATCCACCAATATTTACATAAATTGAATCAAGGGGGGTATGTTTCCCTAAACCCTACGAACAAGCGGTTATACCGCATAGCTGCGCAAAAATCTGCCCGCGTTGGGTAAAATCAGTAAACATGTCATAACTGGGCGCGGCAGGGGAGAGAAGAATAACACCGCCGGAGGGAGTGTTGTCCTGTGCGAAACGCACAGCATCTTCAAAGGAAGACGCAACAAAAGCCGGAGGTGTGCCCTGCGACTCAAGGGCGGTGGCAATACGGTGACCGCACGCGCCCATGCAAATAATACGCACCTGCGGGTGGGTGGAGACATAGGCGGCAAGTGGCGCATAATCGAGGCCACGGTCATATCCACCCGCCAGCAAGGTGACGGGACGGCCTTGATAGGCTTCAAGGGCAGCGATGGCTGATTGCGGCGTGGTAGATATACTGTCATCGACATAAAGGATGCCCGCCTTTTCGCCCAGTTCGAACTGGCGGTGGGGCAGGCCCTTAAAGTCAGCCATCGCGGCCAAAGCCCGCGCTGGATCAAACCCCAGATGTAGCGCAGCGCTTAGGACAAGGCAGCAATTGCCAAGATTATGTCCGCGTCGCAGGTAGGCATTATCCGGTAGGCCAAAGGGTTCATCGTCAAGATAAAGTCTGTCGTTCACGCGGTGAAAAACACCTGCCTCACCGGAGAAATGCACGTTGGGTGGAAAACCATAATCAGGAACGGCGCAGCGCACCTGATCGGCGGCAAAGGCGCAACGCGCATGGCGAAGAAGAGAGAGTTTATCACGAAAATAGGTGGCGCTATCCCCATGCCAGTCGAGGTGCTCGGGGTAGAGAGAGGTCATGAGAACCAGCGCGGCATCTCCGTCAAAGGTCGCCGCCTGAAAGCTCGATGTTTCGATCACGGCTATATCGTAACTGGAAAGAGATTCTCTTCCGAGCGGTACGCCGATATTTCCGGCGAGGTAAACGCGCTGACCGAGTTTCCCAAGGACATGGGCGAGAAGCGCCGATGTGGTGCTCTTGCCCTTTGTGCCACTCACCAGAATAACGGGAAGATCGCTTTTGCCTGAAAACCATAGATTAAGCAGCGAGGTGAGCGGCTTGCCTTGCGATAGCCAGTCTTGAAGAAGCGGGTGGTAAAGACTCACCCCGGGCGATTTGACAATGATGTCATTCTCGTTCAAGGCACGCGCAATGGCATCGTGTCCTTGAATGACGCTGTCGTGTGGACCAAGAGCTTCGAGTATGGTGGCAGGAAGAGGATTTGTGGAATCTTGCGCAAAAATAAAATGCTGCGCTGGGAAATGGTAGCGGATAAAATCGGCACTAGCCAGACCTTCGCGCCCCAGCCCCCAGATCAGAATGCGTTTACCTTCAAGACTCGAAAGTTTCACGGAGAACCCCCTCATAATAGGGTGAGAGAAAATGCGGCTGCTGGAAGTCAAACAGCGCGGCAAAATCCGCTTTGCGTTTCTTTTCGCTAATTGGCAGATGCGGTGCGAGTGCGGCAATTACGGCTGTGCCCTTCCATTCATCCTGCGCGGCCAAGGTCTGAACGAGAAGGATGGATTCTTCGGTTGTCCCCACACACTCAAGCGGTTTGAAAGCCTTAAGGCCGCATAGTTCTTCAAATCCGCCCAGTTGAGTAGAATCATTAAGAAGATTGCGCCCGAAAATCGCCACCATTTTTTCTTGACCCAGAAAAGGTGCGAGCGCCAGAAAGACAAAGTGGCATTTGGGACAAACGCCACACCACCCGCTGCCGCGCACAGAGGGGTCGTGGCGGAAATTGGCATTACAACTGCGGAAAACAGTGTGATAGGTCGTCATTTTCGCAAAACGTGCGGCAATAGCGGTTTCAGTAAGGGGCCGCAGCAGCGAAAAATAAGTCAGGTCAGGCGTGAGATGTTCCCGCACATAATGCGCAAGGTCTTTCTCAAACGCCGATGACTTGCTGTACTGGTGATTAACGTCCATTCCGTGATGCACGGTGTTGGGACTATCGGCGCTGTGTTCGTTGGAAAGAACAACAGCATTGCAGCCGGTAATCAAAGCGGTGACGAGAGCAGCGCAGCTCAAAATAGCGGTGATTGGCACATGCCCGTTATAGGCACCGGCGTCATTAACTGCTTTAAGTTCGGGGGCAAGGCGGCGCGCCACATTCACCGCCGGAAGATGGGAGCGGGAAATTGTGTCGGCAATCGGCTGCACGGGGCCTGAGGTTGGTGAGAGCGAGAAAAGCGTCATAGGCTGTGCCGCGCGTTTGAGGGTTTCAATTGTGACAATTGAATCCTTGCCGCCGCCCACCGGCACTAGAGCGTGAGTAAGCAAGTTAACGCGTTCGGATGGGAGCGCAGCCGCCGTCTCATCCACAACGAAAGTAAGTTTATCAGAGAGGTCAAGCTGATTGACCAGCGCAAATTCACCGAGACCGTGGTAGTAAATCGTGCGCACAAAATCTGCCGTAACGCGGTCAAGGGGGACTGTGGGACTGACAAGGCGCGGGGGAATATAGGCTTTATAATAACTCACCCCTGCCACGAAAAAAAGCAGACGCACCGCGTTGTCAATCACCTGTTGTTTTGTTTTCGATACGTTGCGCTCCGTCGGGGGAAAGTAAAATTCTTCACGGAAAGCGGGGCCATCTTCAAAGCGGTAGTCAAGCTGCAGCACACCGGATTTTAGGTCAAAATGATAATGGTCAAAAATGAAACTTTTGGGGCGCATAATGTCTAAATTTCCTTGGAAAGAGATCATACGAGGAGCAGAGAAGCCTTACAAGGGCCGGAAAGTCATAGCAAGGACAAATAACATGAAAATTAATGCCGTTTCGAGTATTTTTTACTTTTGAAAAGCTGTTATCGTGATAAAATGAAAGCGTAACAAGGCGACTTAGAATTAACCTTTCGCTAAGGTTTAAAAGGGTATCTTGGGACTCTCCAGAATTTCATACAAAGGAGTAAAATGATGGAACTCGCAATTCATGGAAAACAGATGGATGTGGGCGATGCTCTGCGCACGCACGTCACCGGAAAACTTGAGGAAATAAACGCCAAGTATTTCAATCGTGCGATCGACGTGGTGGTAACATTCGCCCCAGAAGGTCATGGGTTCTTCAAAGCACATGTTTCGTTGCGTGTGGGAAAAGACATTATGGTCTCTGCGCAGGCAACCGATGCAAGTGCCTATGTGGCATTTGACGAAGCCGCGCTGCGGGTGGCCAAACAATTGCGCCGTTATAAAAACCGCTTGCGTGACCACCATGCCCGTTTGGAACAAACCCCTGAAAGTGAGATGAGCAAAGCGCGCGACTACACGCTCGCTGTCAAGGAACTCGAAGGTGTGGCCAACGATGAAGAGGAAGATGACATCCCTCACGGGGAAGATCCGCTCATCATCGCTGAGATGCCGATGCAGATTCAAAAAATGTCGGTATCGGACGCTGTGATGCGCATGGATCTCTCGGGCCAGGCGGCGCTGCTCTTCCGCAATGCGAAAAATAATCAGCTCAACATGGTGTACCGTCGCCCTGACGGCAATATCGGCTGGGTCGAACCGCAGGAAAGCGGGTTACAGAAAACCGCAGCTGCAGAATAGTTCCAGCTTTTCTAAAGAAAAAATTTGAAAAATCCCGCTTCCATTGTCGCGCAACATGGGGTGGGATTTTTTATGCCCATTTATTGCACGGCACGATATTTTTTTCTTTTATCGCGGGACTGACTCAGATAGAAGGAGGGCGTGAACGTAACCCGATCCAGAAAGAGGGGACATCGACATGCAAACGCCCGAGGATTATTTCTTTAACTGCGTTGCGTTTGGTATCAAAGGACTGGAGCCAGTCCAAATCCTCAAAAACATTTCCTATACTCTGGCGCGTCAAACAGAACTGCCTGCTGGCCTGTTCCTCGACAAACTTGATCAGATCACCAAGAGCGAAATCGTCGGTATTGGCGATGGGGTCGCGGTGTATGATTGGAAGTCGCCCCGCATTACAGACTCGTGTCTCGCGCTGCTGCGCCTTGAAAGTCCAGTGCAATTTCCTTCGGTCGATGATCGCCCTGTGGATGTGATTGTAGTGCTGGTCTCGGCGGAAAGCGTCGGGCCGGTTCACCTGCGCCACTTGGCGCGGATCACCCGCCTCGTGCGCGACCATGATTTTCTGGCGCGTGTGCGCGACGTGACCTGCCAAAGTGGACTTGAGGCTCTTCTGGCTCCTGAAAACAGTCAGACTTTGGCGGCCTAGCAGCCTCTATTATAATTATTGACATAATTATAAAGAAATTGCTATGACGCATTATGCTTTTAGATGCTCAGCAAACAGCCAATCGCCTGCTTCGTTTCCCTGTTGCCACAACGGGTTTGCGCGGCATGACCTTTATGGCCTCTCTTTTTCTCTCTCGTGATTTTACCGCCAACAAAGGGGCTTTGTGCAACGCCTTTTCGCAGGCTGGTCATACACTGCGTCATTTTACGGCGCTGCATGATTTTACCACCGCTGTAAATATGATTGATGACCGCATGGATCACAACGATCCGTCATGGATATTGAGGGCAGGCGAAGCACATTATGGTTTGACACCTTCGCCCCTGTTTTTAAGTACAGCGACCTGTCCGCGAGAATTTACTTTTGCTTTTAATGCGATCGTGAATGAAGGATTGACGGATCGTAATAATGCGATGGCCCATAATAACATTCTGGCGGTTCACACGCATAAGAAAGCACAAATTGATGCAGCGTTCCGTCAGGCTCCCACGCGGGATCTGCGTGAGAAATTGACTGAAGAAAACTTTATCATCACTGAAAGCTATGCGAGTTTCGTCTTCCGTTGCCTGACACACAGCATGATCCCGCAGGAAGATCTCAATCACCTGACTCACGCAGATGTTGTGGAAAAATTGCCAGAAATTGCACGCATCTCGCGTGTTGGGCAAATTATGGACGATATCCGTGACCTATTGATTGACCTAGAGATCGAACTGTTTGACGGGGTACCGACATCTAATTGGTTGGCGCTGCAAATGGTCAAGAACGGCGAGTTTCTGGACGGGCGTGATCGTTTTAATCCTGTCATGCAATATGTTTTAAAACGCACCGCGCGCTTTGAAGCAGATACCAATCCCCCAGCTTTTGTAAAAGATGCATTGGAACGGGGCAGGGCTGAGGTTGACACTCTTTTGGAAGGTGTTGGCTCACCGGCTTCGCGTGCGATTCAGTACGCTTTCTTTGACAACACTGTAGCGGAAGGTTTAAAGTCATCGCTTCATAATGATGTCATCCGCAAAGACCGCAAACGCGACAAAGAAATTAGAACGCTTCAGCAAAAATATGCAAGCCAGCCTGACTGCGCTTTAGTTTAAGAACCTCCAAATTTGTAATTTTCCAGAATATTTGATATATACCGTTATATAGGACACTTTTGACGGAGTATCGGCGCGACCATGTTGCAAACGGACGAGTTGCCACGACATCCTTATGATGGCGATCAAATTCGCGATTTTTTAGCGGCGCGCACCGGAAACCAAAGTACGCGTATTCGGGTATTTTTCGAACGGGATCAAACGGCGGCGCAGCCTGCCTTTCGCATCGGCTATGGTGATAAGATCAAAGGGCCAGATCACCCGTCTTTTCTTGCCTTTGACCGTGCCCAGATTTTGGACTCGCAGCAACGGCCGCGCATCATCAATGATATAAAACGGACAGCAGCGCAACTGGCTGCACAAATTAAGGCAGAAACATCGCCCTATGCCCAAGAGAGTAAAAAATTATTCGAGCAGATTGCAGATAATCCTTATCGGCTATACCAGCGTCTTCAAGATGAAATTAAAAACGCAAGTGTTCGCCCATGGGACAGAATGTTGGAGCACGATCAAACCACTCTTGATAAACTGGTCACAAAATTTCAAGCCCTGCCGCCATGGATGCAAATCATGATAGTGGAGTCAGACACAGTGTATCGCTACGGCTACAGCCATTTGAGCGGAAAAGGCGGCAACATTAAACAAAACGGCCTCATCGGCTTTTATAATAAAATCGCAGGGATTGCTGGACAGTTCAAGCCGATTCACGGTGATTTCTGGGCAGGGCCGCAAGGTGAAGGGCGCTGGGTGGATACGGTAGATATTGCGCGCCTCGCGGGCTTTGATACGCTCTACCACGAAGAGGGTCATAAACTCAGCCATTATTTCGGATTAAAAGCCAAAGGGGAAGAGGGTGATGAAACACCGCTGGCTTCCAGCTTGCCAGCGTGGAAAAACGGGGTAGAGCAGACCAAACTCCAAACGACCTTTGGCAATGCGGGGCTTAAATTCCATTTCCTGTTTTATCCCGATGATGCCCATGACGAAGAGGCCATTGCCGAGATGACGCGCTATTACACGCAAAGCTATATCGACCACGCGGGTGATGCTGCCAAGATTGATAAACATTTGGGCCATAAACTCCCCGACCTCTGGCCGGTTTTTCGTGACGAAGTCATTCCAGCCTACAGCGCGATGGCGCAAGAGGCTTATCAGCCCAAAAGCGGGCAACGGCCACAGGCCGAGCGTGCAGGGTGCGAGGTTTCTTCGGAGCTTCTCGTCTATGCGTAAATAAAAACATAAAAACCCCGCTTTGGTCAGCGACGTTGTTAGGTGTTACTCCATATCCTTAAACTTAAATTCAATCGAGTATTTTTTAAGACTTAGGGTAGGAATAACTTTTGCGGCCGATTTTGTGCGCTGATCAAAATCATGGGCAATCAAAATGCCACGAACTGGACGATCTTCTTCTTCGTGCAAGTCACCCATATACCCCAAAATTTGACCTATTGCTCGGCTATCAGCTTTCCCCGCCTTTAGTTCGATTACTACAAGCCCATTGGCATCTTCACAGGTTATATCGATAAAGCCAGAACTCACAGCTCGTTCTGCCCCATCATCAACTATACGAAGAGATGAAGAAAGATTTGTAATATTTCTTCGTAGAGTTGCTTGCATATCTCTCTCCAAAGAAAATCTTTGGGGAGAAATATCATCTTCAATTGTTGATATTTGTGTTGTAGGTGAAGTGACCTCTTTTGAAGACGATACAAACTGTTCCCTGTCAGCGCCATTTAAGAATTTAAGATAACGAACAACTGCATTTTTATATGACTGAAGATTATTCCGAATGTTTCCGTCAAATTTTATCTTTGATGGATTGGGTTTGTTATGCCTTTCATCGGCCGTTGAGTATTGCAAATCATCGATAACAGCTTGAATTGTTCCGTTTTCAAAATTTTCATCTAGGCTACCGTATGATTCTTCAACCTTCTTTATGCGGTGAATTTGAGCCACCTGAGTTCCATCAGCATACTGTTGAATTTTTAACCATTCAGGATAATCGGCTCTCATAGTTTCACCTACGCTGCTTTGGTCAGCGGGCGGTATTTTATCCGGTGCGGGGTGTCGGCATCCAGCCCCAAGCGGCGATGGCGGTCGGCTTCGTAATCCTCGTAGTTGCCTTCGAACCAGACAACTTGGCTATCTCCTTCAAAGGCGAGGATATGCGTGGCAAGGCGGTCAAGGAACCAGCGATCGTGCGAGATAACCACGGCGCAGCCGGGGAATTGCTCGAGCGCTTCCTCAAGAGCTGAGAGGGTTTCGGTATCAAGATCGTTGGTCGGTTCATCAAGCAGCAAGACGTTGGCCTCAATCTTGAGCATTTTCGCAAGGTGCACGCGGTTACGCTCCCCGCCCGAAAGCTGCGACATTTTCTTTTGCTGGTCGGTGCCTTTGAAATTGAACGAGCCGACATAGGCACGCGATGGCATTTCAATTTTGCCCAGTTTCAAAAGATCATTGCCGCCCGAAATTTCTTCCCACACGGTTTTGTTGTCATCGAGTGAATCGCGGCTTTGATCGACATAGCCGAGTTTGACGGTATCACCCACGCGGAAATCACCACTGTCAGGTTTTTCATGGCCCGTAATCATGCGGAACAGGGTGGATTTACCGGCCCCGTTTGGCCCGATCACGCCAACAATCCCGCCCGGCGGCAGTTTGAAGGTGAGGTTATCAATGAGCAAACGCTCACCAAAGCCCTTGGAAATACCATTGGCCTCGACCACAAGGTTGCCCAAACGTGGCGGGGTCGGGATAACAATTTGTGAACGCTGATAGGTCTCGTTCTCGCTCTCTTGCAGCATTTGCTCGTACGCGGCAATACGCGCTTTGGATTTTTTGCGCCGTGCTTCAACGCCCTTGCGTACCCATTCCAGCTCGCGGTCCAAGGTTTTCTGGCGGGAGGCCTCACCCTTGGCTTCTTGCTCAAGGCGCTTGCGTTTCTGGTCAAGATAGGCGGTGTAATTACCCTCGTACGGAATGCCCGATCCGCGGTCAAGTTCCAGAATCCATCCCGTAACGTTATCAAGGAAGTAACGGTCGTGGGTGACCATCACAACAGTCCCCTTATAATCGGTAAGGAAACGCTGGAGCCACGCGACACTCTCGGCGTCCAAATGGTTGGTGGGTTCGTCAAGAAGAAGGAGGTCAGGTTTTTCCAGAAGCAAACGGCACAGCGCCACGCGGCGTTTCTCACCGCCCGAGAGTTTATCAACCGGCGAGTCGGCCGGCGGGCAACGCAAGGCTTCAAGCGCAATCTCGACATGACGCTCCAAATCCCACCCATCAACGGCTTCGATTTTTTCTTGTAAGTTCCCCATCTCTTCGGTGAGCTTGTCAAAGTCCGCGCCTTCTTCGCACATCTCAAGACCGATGGCGTTATACCGCTCGACCATGTCCTTGATGGGCTGAAGAGCCATCATGACGTTTTCGAGAACATTTTTGGACGGGTCAAGTTGCGGCTCTTGCGGCAAGTAACCCACGCGGGCGGATTTATCGGCCCAGGCTTCCCCGACGAATTCCTTGTCGATTCCGGCCATGATTTTAAGGAGCGAGGATTTACCCGACCCGTTGGGACCGAGAACGCCGATTTTCACCCCCGGCAAAAAGCTCAAGGTGATATTGCTCAAAACGGTTTTCCCGCCGGGATAGGTCTTGGACAGACCGTTCATCACATACACATATTGATAAGATGCCATTTATGCCTCGCAAAAGCCTGAAAATCAGTGAAACAAGGCTTTTGTAGCGCAAGATTGACGTGCCGCCAAGCCTTTTGCGCGCTGTTTTGTGGAAAAGGGCTTGTCAAACGGCGCTTCTTCGGTGTAGAAAATGCCTCTGACCCGATGCGGGTGTAGCTTAGTGGTAAAGCTCCAGCCTTCCAAGCTGGCTATGAGGGTTCGATTCCCTTCACCCGCTCCATTTTCCCTCTGATAATGTGCATGCAGTCGGAATAGTGAAGGGTATGAGTTTTTAACCAAGATAAGAAAATAATAATGTCCTCCAAAGATACAAACTGGCTGCCCTGCCCCTCTCCGGAAGTTGGCGATACGCTGCGCTGGAACGAACCGATTTTTGCGCCGCCCAACCGCCCGCGCGGCAAGCCCGATAAGAAAGGGGAACAACGCGTGACGGCGATTTTGCGCGCCACCGGTGAAGTCTACGTGCTCGACGTGATCGAGGCGCAGCGTATTTCAGGCGGCGGCGAAGTGCGGGTCAAAGCGGGCGATCAAATTCGCCGCAAGCCCACCTCGCTGACACTCGGCGCGTGCGCCAAAGCAACCACGAATTAAAGGATCAATGCTCATGGCGCACGGAACAGTTCTCTCGTTTAAAGAAGATAAAGGCTACGGCTTTATCAAGCCTGATGGAGAGGGCGCAAACATTTATGTGCATGTGTCATCCTTAAGCGGTGACGGCGCACAGCAAATCGGCGCAGGTAAAAAAGTCACCTACGACATCCACACCGAAGGCAGCAAAACCTCTGCGATCAATGTGACGGTGGTTGATTGATCTGGCTTATAGGCTGGCTATACGGTTTGATCCCTTTTGTTAATTCAAGTTATCCCACTCATGATAATCTACGGCTTTTAAATAATGTCCATAAAGCCTAGGGATAATTTTGACTTGCATAGGCAAGATCAATATCATTCAGAAATGACCATTACTCCAGAAGAAGTTTCTGAGGATATTACAGAGTTAAAAAGCTTCGATGAGATACACGAAGAAATAAAAGCTTGTATGGCGCGTACGCCACCAATTTCTATAATAAAACGTGCCGTGACAATGTTACATGGTATTTATCATCAGGATTTAAAAGGTTCCGTATGTGTACCATGGATACCGTTGGCTTTAATTGAATGGTCATTGGTTTACGGGCCGAGGCAAAGCATCATACTAACCACAGAAATTACAGATCAAGGATACAATAATCTTTATAATTTGTTGCATAGTGGGGGCGCGGGATATGAAAGTAGATTTTTAAAATCAGGGCTGCCCTTTGGCCTTATAAAATTTATGAGATGCATGGCGCATCAGCAGTTCTGGTTTCAAGGGGGAAAATCACAATTCAGAAGATATATAGGCAGAAACTTGGTTCTGATGGCCGAGTTCAATGACGATTTTGTGAAGTTGAGTGGACTGTCTGTAGAGGATTTTTACGAGATGCTCTTCGTCACATTTGCGCGTTTTCAAGAACAAAAAAATGGAAAAAGTCTTCACAAAAGTTTTTTTATAGACCTGAGAAAAAAATATACCCAGCATCAAATAGATTTATTTTTCTCTCTAACTTCGCTGAGTCTTGATGAGCTACAAAGTTTTATGCGTGACCATTTTAGTTATTATAAACAAAACTTTGATATTCAAACGCTACTCTCCCAGATGACTCCTTTGTGGAGGTTTCCTTTCATTAGTGAAAATGACACGTATGTGTGCATTTACCCTGCACTAATAGAATACGCCATGAAATATTTTATATACGACTACTTAAAGATGAACAAGAAACAGGATTTTAGCTGCAGATTTGGTACGGCGATGGAAAGCCACGTTAGGCGTGGGCTTGAGTACCTAGAAGTGGATTTCATAGATGAAGAAAAGATACAGGGAATAGCAAAAGTGCATCGCCCTAAAAAATTAGGTCAGTTGAAGAGCGTTGACTTTATTGTGCCCCAAACAGATGGTGTTTTGCTTATTGAATCAAAGGCGCAAGAATCTCCTATGGAAGTGCGCGTTAATCCAGAGAATGATATTTTGGCCAAACATTTTCCTCCTGATGAACGCCATGTATTTCATGGTATTGTCCAAGCTTATGAACTTTGTAACTTTCTGGCCAATACACAAGATAATGATCTGCCTAATGCAGAAAAAAACTTCTATCTAGTTCTCGTTACCTATAAAGACTTTTATCTGGGGCGAGGCAAAGATTTTTGGGAAGAGTTTGTTCGCGAAGTTATAAAACCATCTCTTCATAAAAGAGACATAGTGGAAACTCTTATAAAGCCAGAACACATTTTTGTTATCTCGTTAGACGAATATGACAGTCTCATTAGTCAAGCAAAAGAAAGTAATGTCGAGATATTGGATATTCTGAAATTTGCCATTGAACAAGATCAAGACGCTCAAACACAAAAGATGATTTTTTCTGGCCATATCCATGCCTACAACCCCAGCAATCATTTTTGTTTACCATATCTTGAGGATGGTTTTCAAAAGATAACAAATAACATTGTAGAGGAGTTGCGTAAGAAAGAGGCTCATTGATATAGGCCCGCATTGTTCAGTTATCACACTTTACTGTAAACAAACAAAACCCCTACGAAGTTCGTAAGGGTTTTGCGCTCTTATCTGCGTAAGGATAATTCGTGTTAGAAGATAAAGATCTCGGCGCTGCCGTTGCTGGTGAGCTTTTCTTCGGTGGTACCAAGAGCCGCGCTGTCCTTGCGGGCGGCAGGGAAAGCGATCACTTCGCCGCTTGACGTGGCAGGGGCCGATGCTTTGGCCTCGGCTTCCGCTTCGGTAAAGGAGCGTTCGAATTTGATGAACCACAAAAAGTTGGCGTTCGAGCGGTCGCGCACATCGGTATAGACCGGATCAGCGAGCATCTGCGTGGCGGCGCTCTCGATATAATTGGTACCGAAGGGCATTTTTCCAAGTGCCTTCATCAGGTCGAGGGCAATCAGGCGTGATGTTTCGGTATTATCCGAGAACACATAGCCTTGGTAGTCAGCCAGCATTTGCTGGATCAGCACGCGGTCGGATTTGCGGCAACGCTCGGAGAGGAACCATGATTCAAACGCAGCGCGCGCAGCCATACCGTTATTGATTGACCGGAAATCGGCAATCGCTTCACGGGCGAACGAGCGGCCAATATCGGCGAGGGTCGAATTTTCAATGCGTACCCAGAATTCTTTATGACCTGACAGCTGAAGCTCCCACGCGGTGCGAATCATGCTGACCAGCAGGTCGGCATTTTGCGCGCGGTTGATAACAACGGCATAATCAGGATGAAGGGTGAGCGGGTGCATTCCGGCGCCATGGCGGTGTTGCCACATGCGGCGCAGTTCACGTACCAGAAGAAGGGCTTTGGATTCGCGCTCCAAATCGGCGCGTACCAGAATAAGCTGGTTTTCGCGGTCATAAGAGGCGTCCGCCACTTGACGGCTCTCTTGAATATTCACGCCATGCAATTTGGCAAAAGAAATATATTGGGCAGCAAGACGGCTCTCGCCCAGTGTTGCCAAAATCGATTCAAGGTCATCGCCGCGATGGGCGCAGGCACTGCCGATAAAATCGGCATCCAAACGGAACAAATCCATGACCTTGTTCTCGGGCTCGGCAAATTCGTGCACGACTTTATCATAGGCGTTTGTTTTCTCGCGCAGGAGGGCGATATCGCGTTCGAGCTCCATAAGGACAGGGTCATCATACATTTCGGCGTCTTCCGAAGCAGCTTCTGCGCAATCGGAATAGAAAAGCGGTTGATCGCTGATCCACGTGCAACGCACTGGCTGTGCATTATTGAGTGTATAGGCAAAGCGGCATGACTCAAGCGGCCAAATCTCGATTTGCTCAGAGGAGTTATTTCCCGATCCCGTAGTCTTATCCATTTTCTTTGGGCCCCAAACCCGATTTATAAAATTTCAGACAAGTTTTCTTTACAGTCTTAATCTTAACGCGGTTTGGTTAACGGAAAGTGACTCGGGAACCAAGTTTTTGAAGAAAAAATCGTTTTTTTTCAATTAGTTAATAGAATCCTAATGGGGTTTTCATAGGACTCTATAAGAGAAAGCTTAAGTGATTGACTCAGCTAGCTTTTGAAACGGGGGCATTGCCCTGTGGGGCCTGATTAAAACGTGCCATATACATGGAAGCGAAATCCACGGGGCCGAGCAGCAGAGGGGGGTAGCCGCCTTCTTGGACAATATCGGCCAGCAAACGGCGGGCAAACGGATAAATCAGTTTGGGAATCTCGATCAAAAGCAGGGGGTGATGATTCTCTTCGGCCACTTGCGGCATGGATACGGTGGCACCATAGAGAATCTCGGCGATATAGAGCGTTTGGTCGCCACGGGTAGCGCGGGCGGAAATGCGAATGGCAACCTCGTAAAGGGCTTTGATCTGGGCATCTTCAAGGTTTTTGACATCCAATGTGATGTTCACTTCCATCTTGGGTGCTTCACTTGCAGCGCGCAGGGAGAAAGGGGCAGATGGATTTTCAAACGAGACGTCTTTCACATACTGGGCATGAACCATAACGGGCAGGTTGGGGGCTTGGACAGAAGTGGTCGGGGAAGCGGCGGAATTCTCGGTCATCATCAAAGGCTTTCATACAAAAAAGGAATATGTACGCTGGTTAGCAGATGTTGGGCCACGCGGCAAGTCCTTCCCGAGCGGCCCCAAAGGGATGGTCGGACAAATTCCGTACGGGTTCGCGCTTCGGCCTTGAAGTGAAGGGGAAATCGCTTATGATAGTCAAAAGTAACCGAATAAAGGAAAAACCGCCGTGTCTGTGGATTTAATACTATATATGGTGATTGCTGCCGTTCTGGTGGTGTGGCTGCGTAATACGCTCGGAACAACCCATGGGGAAGAGCGCGACCGCTCCACAGAACTCAATATTGACCAGACGGCGCAAAAAGTGCTGAACGAGATCGGCAATTATATAGATGAAAGCGCGATGCAGAAATTGAAAAGTCTCGATATTGAGGATGATGCCGTGCGCACCCGTCTTCAGGACCTGATGCGGGAAGACTCGTCTTTCGATCCCAAACAATTTATTCTGGGGGCGGGTGATGCCTTTGCCATGATTGTTGAATCCTTTGCCAAAGGTGATTTGCAGTCTCTCAAGGAATTGACGGCACCGGTTGTGTATGGGGCCTTCGAACAGGCGGTTAAACTCAGAATGCAGGCGGGCGAAACGATTCAGACCGAAGTGCATGCAATCAAGACCAGCCGCGTGCTAGACGTGAAACGCGCGGGACACATGGTCTTTATCAAAATGCGTTTTGTGGCTGATGAAACCTGCGTGACCCGCAACCGTGAAGGCACAATTCTCGGAGGCCATCCCGATAAAATCACCACCATGAACGACGTCTGGACATTTGGTCGCGATATGCGCAGCAAAGACCCGACATGGTATTTGTTCGAAACTTCGGATGATGTGGTAGAAGAGCATAAAACACCTGTTCCTGATTCAGGAAGTACAACGGTATAACGCACGATGGCCTCCGTCAAAATTTGCGGCATAAGAACACCCGAAGCCTTAAATACGGCGCGGAAGTGCGGGGCGGCCTATGCGGGTTTTGTTTTTTATCCACCCTCTCCGCGCGCACTGAATCTTGAACAGGCCCGTGATGTGATCGGGCAGGCAGGGGCGGGCATAAAACATGTAGCCCTTCTGGTTGATCCCGATGACCGGATTCTGGATGGGGTAGCCCGCTTGTCACTCGACATGATCCAGCTTCACGGAAATGAAAGTCCCGCGCGGGTCATGGAAATTAGATCGCACACGGATCTTCCTGTGATGAAATCTATCCCGATCGCGCGGCCTGAGGATACAGCAGCCATTGCCATGTATGAACAAGTGGCCGATTGGATTCTATGTGATGCCAAAGCGCAGGGGGGGGCAGATCTTCCGGGCGGTAACGGGCGAACCTTTGATTGGCTTGTTCTTAAAAATTATAAATTTACGCGGCCATGGATGCTCTCGGGCGGCCTTCATACGGGTAACGTGCGTGAAGCGCTGGAGATACTCACGCCCGATGCGGTGGATGTCTCAAGTGGGGTCGAGTCATCTCCTGGCGTTAAAGACCTTACCAAAATCCGTGATTTTATCACGGCTGTTAAAAGCTGATCCTGTTACTGCGTGAGCAGCTGCAACTGCGTGTCAGATGCCCGCACAGGGTAGTAATAAAATTTTCGCATATAGCCGAACATGGTGCCGAATGTGCCACCACGATCAATGCCCAGCCGCAAGGTAGTAAACGTAGGAATAATAGCCGATGTATCGAGAGTGTTGAGTGTGCCATTCCCAGCCGCGTTAACATTATTGAGGCTATAGGCAACACCGCTGCGCAAAACGGTATTTACTGAAAATGCACCTAATCCGAAACTGGCAACAGTAGCATTACTATTCCGGACATAAACAGTTTTACCAACATCAAGACGAGCGACAATCGCATTAGTTGCTGTGCCATCATCAAGATCAAACATCCCTGATGCCCCATTCAAGACGTGGTACACATAAAAGTGGTTTGTTTCGCTAATGGCTGTTCCAACTCCGTTGCTGTGCCAAACACCAGTTGGAAACGTAACAAGGTCATCTGCACGTGCTCCGGGGGCATTTGTAGTTGGAATAAACGAACTCGCAAAAGCGCCAAGTTCAAACTGGGGCGCGGCTACCCGTAAGGTAAAATCATAATTATAAAGAACGCCTGTACCCCCCATCACAAGTCGGGGTTCGCGGAGGTTGTCAATGCTACTGTTAACCGCCCCTGCTGTGCCTGAATAACGTGCAAGAGAGGATGTTAGAGATGCGGGTGTAACTGTTGTGAATGAACGGTTTGCCAAATATGTTGATCCCGTATATTCGCTTGCAATAAAACCCACATTCGTTGGAAGAGTGCCTGACATCAAGGACAGATAAACTTGCGCATTATAAGGCTGCGCGTTAGTAGCTGTTATCGTATGTCCGTATGAATCAAAACTTATAATATTGGTGTAAGCACCAGAGGCAGGCATCGTTCCTTGGAATCTTACCTGTAAATAAGTCATGCCACTCTCGGTGCCTGTCCCTACGATGGTTCGAGTGCAAGTCGCGCCGCCGCCCACCGAACAAAGTTGCCAATGCGTGGGAGCGGTACCCGGAGATCCAGCAACAGCGCCTTGCATAGTGCTGTTATAAATGTAGTTTGTGCGTCCTCCCTCAATCAAGAGTCCTTTTGCAGCATGTGTCACGGGGTCATAATCGAAACGGGGGGCGCCTGATGCTGCGGTTTGCAGTGTGCCTGTGCTATCAAAATAAGTGGCGGTTGAGGCACGGGTGAATGTACCCCCTGTCGCCGTAAGAAAAGACGTGAGATCATTATAGACTGTCCCGTTCAATGTATAACGCCCGTCTGCATCTGCAATAAAATCCATGGACAAGGAGGGATAGTTGACATTCACCGAGGCCATATTGGCAGGGGCTGTGAAAGTTAAATTGGCGAGGGGGTTGCCGTTTAAATCCGTCACCGTGCCGCCATTGAGATCTACCGAGCTTGAACCAATCCCAATCCCGTTTAAATCGACATCGCCGGCTGTTGCCGTATAGGTAAAGGTGAGAGAGGCCGTCCCTGTTCCCGCCGCATACACCGCATAGCGCGTGTTCCCGTCCACATCCAGAACAATCCGTGGGGAACCCGTCACATTGACAGCTTCCGACATCGTGACCGTAAAGGGAATGGCAGGAACAGCAGCATAGGCCGAGAGAGACCATAGCAAGGCGCAAAGACACAACGGGATAAAAAGATATCTCATGAGCCTTATGGTAGAATGAATATCGCGTAGGTACAAGTGAGCGTTAAAAACCGCCCCCCGCAGGGTCGTTATGTCCTTGCAGCAAGCTCCAGAGAGGGTGTTTTTCTGCTGCGCTGACGGCACGGTCAGTGACAAGGCAGGCTTCAAGCCCCGCGCGGTAGCTGGGATAGATGAGATGAACGCCAAGGTCGGTCTTGATCTTGCTGTTACTCACGCGTTTATTGTCGGAATAAAAGCTCAGGGTAATCGGGGCGAGGTTAGCATCTTCAAACCGGACAAGCGGGGGCGGGTCTTTGCCCAAAAGGCGTGCAGCATAGGCAATAACCTCATGGCTGGGGGCGGGTTCGTCATCGGCAACATTGTAAATAGACCCCGGATGAGGGTGATCAATCGAGGCCAGAAGTGTTGCAACAATATCATCGACATGGACGCGGCAAAAGGCATGCCCTGCCTTCATAATGCGGCGCGCGATGCCAACGCGTACCGAGTCAATGGCAGATCGCCCGGGGCCATAAATTCCGGCAAGGCGAAAAATATGCACGGGTGTGCCATACGTCTGAAAAAGCGAAAGCCATTGCTGCTCGGCCATAGCGCGGCGTGTCCCGCGAATGGCGGTGGGCTGGATATCTGATTCCTCGTCAACCAGCGCACCATCACGGTCACCGTAAACGCCGGTGGTGGAGAGATAACCAACCCATTCGAGTTTGGGCATCATCCGCACAATATCATCGGCATGGGATTCAAAAACAATATCCCCCTCACGGTCAGGCGGGGTGGAAATCAGCAGATGGGTCACATCTTCAAAAATCATCGCCGGATCAGGCAGGGGTTTTTCCTTGTCAAAAATATAGGGCGTAATGCCATGTTCCTGAAGGAGGGCGCGTTTGCTCATGCTTCGTGTGGTACCAGAGAGAGTCCAACCGCGTTCGCGCAGGGTCTCCCCTAAAAAGGCGGCGCTATATCCGTAACCAAAGCAAAAGAAATTCTTGGGGCTCATATTCTGTCAAACAATTCTCAAAAGGAGTCTGACTATAGCGGGTGGCGTCTTAAAAATCTACATCCTCGTAGTGACGGACAGGAGCAAGGCCGGGGATACGTTCGTCAAGAATACCGCGGAAGCTTGGACGGGATTTGACACGGGCATACCAGTCATGCGCCGCCGGATGTTCGTCCCATGGAACATCCCCGATATAATCGACAGTGGAGAGGTGTGCGGCGGCAGTAATATCGGCAAGGGAAAAATCATCCCCCCCCAGCCAGTTGCGCTTTTCGGTCAGGAACCCGATATAATCAAGATGATAATGGATATTAACATGGCCTGCGCGCACCGACGGCCCATTAGGCTCGCCAAGGCGCAGGAAGCGTTTCATCATTTTCTCGCCGACGATATTTTCGGTCACTTCGCGGTTGAATTTCTCGTCAAACCAGCAGATCAGGCGGCGTACTTCGGCGCGACCCATGGGGTCAGTACCCAAAAGGTTGATTTCTGGGTAAACTTCTTCCAGATATTCGCAAATCACGCCGCTATTGGAAAGGGTCGTGCCATCCGGCTCGCTGAGGACCGGCACATCTCCGGCGGGGTTCATGACCAGAAATTCGGTGCGGCGTTCCCAATATTTTTCGACAAGCGGCGCATAGGCCAACGCCTTTTCACCCAGCACTAGGCGAACTTTACGTGAAAAGGGGTGAAGCCAAAGATAGTAAAGCGTGCGCATCTTGATTTAAAGATACCTCAATTCTATACTCTGTGCCAGAGCCGTTTTGCTGCAACTGCGCGCAAAACTGTTTATTTCCTCCGCGTTTTACAAAAAGGCACCCCATGTCCGAAAATTTAACCGCTCCGACTTCTGCTGCCACTGCCCAATACACGCATGTGGCGATTATTCTCCACTGGCTGATGGCTTTCCTGATCGTCGTGATGATTATTGTCGGGCTGATCATGGGCGAGGACGAAATAATTCCAGCTTCACTGCGCTTCACCGTGTATCAGATTCACAAATCGGTAGGACTGACCGTCTTGGTGCTCACGTTTTTCCGTATCTATTGGCGCTTGTCGCATCCTGTGCCGCCTTTGCCGGACACCATGAAGCCCCACGAGAAGATGCTGGCGCATGCCGCGCATATCGGACTTTATCTGTTGATGCTGGGCCTCCCCTTGACGGGGTGGGCGTTGGTTTCTGCTTCGCCGCGCAATATTCCGACGATGTGGTTTGGCTTGTTCGAGTGGCCGCATTTGCCAATCTTGCCGGATGTAGAAAATAAAAAAGAAGTTTCGCACATGTTTGGCGAAGTGCACGAGGTGCTCGCCAATGGCGCGATTGCACTTATCCTTCTTCATGTGGCGGCGGCGCTCAAACACCAGTTGGTGGACAAGGATGACATTCTCGCGCGCATGGCCCCATGGGTAAAGAAGCATGAATAAGGCTGTAAAATTAATTCTTGTGGTAGTAGCGATGGCGTTGTCATCGTCGGCTTATGCAACTGACATTGCAAAATGGGTGGTCGATGCGCAAAAATCCACACTCACCTTCTCTGGCAGGGAAGAAGGACGGCCATTTTCGGGATCATTTGCAGACTTTACGCCCGAAATTGTCTTTGCGCCGGAACATCTGGAACTATCACACATCAAGGTCATAATTAAAACCGGATCGAGCAAAACCGATAATCCGGCGCTGGATGGCGATATGCTGGGGCGTGACTGGCTGGCAAGCGCGCAATTTCCGGAGGCCACTTTTGAAACGCGCAGCATCCGTGCCACGGGCGTAAGTGATAAAGAAGGCATCATCAATTACGAAGCCGCCGGAAACCTTACCATTCTCGGCATCAGCAAAGACATCATTTTGCCTTTCGCGCTTAAGGACGAAGGCGGCACTACTCACGCCTTTGGCGAAGTCACCCTCAAGCGTCTTGACTTTGGGGTTGGCGTGGGTGCGGATAAAAACGCGCAGACCGTTGATAATGATATTAAAGTCCGTTTCGATATTTATGCACACCCCTAATTTAACACGACATCAATAAGAGTCTCCCGTGTCCATCATCACCTATATTCATGCTGTCCTGCTTGGTATCGTCGAAGGACTCACCGAATTTTTGCCTGTTTCCTCAACGGGTCATTTGATTTTGACAAAAGATGCGCTGGGGTTTGACCTTCCATCGGCCAACATGTTTGTGGTGGTGATACAGCTTGGCGCGATTCTCGCAGTATGCTGGCTCTACCGCATTAAACTTTTTGATGTGGCGCTGCATCTCCATAAAAGGCCGCAGCAAATTTTTGCGGCCAAAGTGACGGCAGCCTTTATTCCAGCGGCAGTGATCGGTCTTCTCTTTCATAAGATGATCGAGGAATATTTATTTGCGCCGATGGTGGTGGCGGTGGCCATGGTAGTAGGCGGCGTGGTCATCTGGGTGGTGGAAAAGAAAAAAATGGAGCCGCGCACCATGAGCATTGACGAGATGACGCTTCGTCAGGCCTTTCTGGTGGGCTGTGCGCAAACCTTTGCGCTGATCCCTGGCACCTCGCGCTCGGGGGCAACGATTATCGGCGGCTTGCTGTTGGGTCTTGACCGGAAAGTGGCGACCGAGTTTTCATTTTTTCTGGCCATTCCCGTCATGTTTGGCGCAACGCTTCTTGACATTATTAAATACCGTGATGTGCTGACGGGAGGGGAAATCGGCGTGATGGCGACAGGTTTCATCGTCTCGTTTTTTGCGGCCCTCGCTGCTGTTAAACTCTTTGTTACCTATATCGGCAAACATGACTTCATGCCTTTTGCGTGGTACCGGATCATTTTTGGCGTGGCAATGATTGCGTATTTGATGCTCTAAAAAGGAGACTAAGCATGATAAGGCTCAATGTAACACCGATATTCCAGCGTTTTGCGGGACAAGAAATAAAAGTCACAGATGATCCGTATGAGGATGAAGGAAAAACCTATCACCGTTACACAATTGATCCAGAAGACACTGTTTATCGGGACATGCAGCAGGTGGCTCAAGAACATAATTTTCGCTTGGTGGTCATGCATGAAGGGGTGATGGGCCTTCCGGCGTTCCGCCCGGGCCGCGTGACGGCTTATCTTGATAAGACAGATCAGGAAACATGGGTAGTAAGGAACGAATTTAGCTATGGTTAATAACTACCATAGGTTGTTAATTCTCTCAATTTTGACAGATGCAAAGCCGATCAACTAGAATGCTCTTCCATAAAGACCTTTCAGGGAGGTATCTGTGGAAGACAATCAGGGGACAAAAGACCCCGCTAATCTTTTTCTGGGATGGAAGCATGTTGCACCATCATCAGTACCGTTATCGGTTGCAGCGAGCGAGTTGCGAAATCTCCCCCTCGAAGAACGAAGCAAACGCATGGTACGCACGATAGAGCGTTCTCTTGCACCTGATACGCCTCCTGACCGCCTGATTGTTCATAAATTGGGGAGGGCCTTGGCCGAGCAATTTCGAATCGGTCAGCTCGGACTCTTATGTACGGATGTGACCACATCGCGTCGCCTTGAAATCAGCCGTGACAATGTGATGATTATGGCAGGTCAACTCCCCGGTGAGGTTTATGTTCCCCTTCCGGCGGTGAAGAATGCGTTTGACTATCTTTCGGGAGGTCTGACCAATGGTGTGGGGAAAGCCTTGCGGATTTTGTCTGCGCCGGATTCCATCAAGCATGACATGCCCCCGCCCCAGCCTGAAATCATTCTGGATCGGGCTTTGGCATGGGTAGAGGGGCAGGCGGTGGATTTGCCCGAAGCTGGAAAACTCTTCGTCGTCAAGGCTAAGTCTACCCGAGCGCCAGCGCGTCCCTGATTAAAGGGCTGCCGTGCGCCACAGCGTGATACGCACAATCCCATAATGCTTGTCAAAGTCGCAAGCGAAACCGGAAAGGGTGAAGGCGGCATCGCGCTCGCTTTCAATCACCAGCCATGCATCTTTGGCCAGCCACTCTCCCTTTTGCAGAGCCGTGACGACCGGAGCCACCAGATTTTTACCGTAAGGTGGATCGAGAAAAACAAGCGTGAAAGGCGCTACTGCCACAGGCTTTGCCTTGATGTGCTGGGCCTCATGATGCCCGAAATGGCAGCGCGGAGTAAACTCGAGTGCAGCGGCATTTTTGCGGGCAAGGGCGAGGGATACCGGCGAAGAATCAAAAAACTGACATGACGCAGCCCCTTGCGAAAGAGCTTCAAGACCAAGTGCACCGGTGCCGCAAAACGCATCCAGCACCACCGCATCACGCACCGCATCACGCGAGAACAGCGCATTAAAAATCGCAAGCCGTACCTTGTCCGTGGTGGGGCGTATATCGTCCCCTTGGGGTGTCAGAAGAGTTGCCCCGCGTTTACTGCCGCCGATAATCCGCATGAGAAATTACCCCGTGATAATGGCTCCGACTTCTGCGGGGAGTTTTTCGCGCATGGCTTTGGTGGATACTTCGATCACCTCGCCGCGATTCATATCCCCCAGTTCAAACGGGCCATAAGCAATACGGATGAGGCGCGTGACTTGATAACCGAGAGCTTCCATGACATTGCGGATTTCGCGGTTTTTGCCTTCGGACATAGTGAGTGTTACCCAGATATTGGTACCCTCAACATTTTCGGGATCATCAACGCGGGCCATAATCGACCCGTAACGCACGCCTTTATAAACGAGGCCTTCATCCAGCGTGCGCAGTTTTTTCTCGAGGATTGTAAGGCCGCCGCGCCCGCCGATATGGACCCGCACGCGGTAAGTGCGGGGAAGACCAGTGGAGGGAAGCTCAAGCGCGCGCGACAAACCGCCATCATTGGTCAGGAGCAAAAGCCCTTCAGTGTTGAGGTCAAGGCGGCCGACACTGATAAGGCGCGGCAGATTTTGCGGGAGGGACTCAAAAACGGTGGCACGGCCCTCGGGATCTTTGGCGGTGGTGATAAGGCCCGGCGGTTTATGGTACAAGAACAGCCGTGTTTTTTGCTTGCGGCCCAAACGCTCGCCATCCACGGCAAGTGTGTCATCGTCCGTTACAAAAGTGGCAGGCGTCGTGACCGTATCCCCATTAAGGGTGACGCGTTTTTCCGCAATGAGCTTTTCGGCGTCCCGCCGCGAAGCAACCCCGTGGCGTGCCAGAACCTTGGCAATACGTTCCCCACGATCGGGGTTGTTAATATCGTCGTCGTTATCTGACATTTTGCTTTTTGCTCCGTTCCACGTTATTAGAGCTTATGAACCCTGAAGATGAAAAAGACCATAGCCTAATGTGCGCCGCCTTGGAAGAGGCACGGTGTGCGGCTCTGCGTGATGAGGTACCGATCGGGGCGGTGCTGGTGCATGGGCCAAGCGGCGAGATCGTCGCGCGGGCGGGTAACCGTTCGGTAGAATTGGCCGATCCCACTGCCCACGCTGAAATTTTGGTGATCCGCGAGATGTGCTCCCGCCTCGGGGTGCAGCGCTTGCCGGATTATGATCTTTACGTGACGCTGGAGCCTTGCCCGATGTGCGCCGCGGCGTTGAGTTTTGCCCGTATCCGCACGGTGGTATGTGGGGCGCGTGATCCCAAAAGCGGTGGTCTTACAACACCAGTTAATCTTTATGCCCACCCGCAGCTTCACCATAAGCCAGATGTACGCATGGGCACGCTCGAAACCGAGTGTGCCCAAATTCTCAAGGATTTTTTTGTCTTAAAAAGAAAATTAGGAGAAAGGGGCTAAATCCCCATCTCTTTCATCTGGCGGTCAAGAGTGGCTTTACGATTGGCGATGGCGTCAGCAGCTTGGCCAGCCATACCAGGATTATTGGCATCAACCGAGAGTGTTGCCTTGGCATCCGGCCCCTTGCCGAAGAAATTTTCGACGGCTTGAACAGCGCACGAGAAAGCGCCCTTGCAATCAACATTTGTCTTTACGCCGCCGCCATCAGGTCCGTCTGCCATTGTTCCACCCTTTATTTTAGTCTGTTCGTTATTTCCTCAAGGCTACATAAAAATTATGAAAATTAAGTAAATACCGCGCTTTTGGAAGATATTTTAAGAAAAAATTGACTTAGGCGCACGCACTGAGTCACACTCCATTCATAAAGAGTGAATGAAAATTCACGATAAAAACCAGAACAGGGAATATTGATCATGGGACAGAAGTCTGAAACCAGCTTTAACGTTACGACGTCACTCCAAATCCATTTTAATCCAGGTCATGAACAGGCCGCCAAGCAGGTGCATCGCGCTTTGGCAGCTGCCGACGCGGAACTTACCTTCAACGGTGATGGCCCGCACATTATGATTCCCATGAACTGGGGTGATGGTTTCCGTATTTCGGAATCCTTTGCGGCAACCGTGCATGACAATGGTGGACATTTTTGCGCGGCGCCAATTGCCTCATTTCTCAACAAGGTTGGTCGTGCGGTGGTGGAAAACCCTGCCTCTTCCGGCGGTGGCAGCGCCTTTGGTGGCGGTAGCCGCAAGCGTCAAAGCGCCTTTGCCGATCTGGCAACCTTTGCGCTGGCATAAACGGCTAAGCACTCCCTCTGTTTTGGCATCCCCGCGCAAGCGGGGATTGATGATTCCTGTTGGCACAGGAATATGGCAGAACCGTACTATTCTTATTTGAAATGGCCACAGAAAAATAAAGACGACTTTAGGGATGAAAATCAATAAATCCGGTTGACAGACGGGCCAGAGTTTCCTAAATGTCTCGGAAGTTTACGGCCCGAAAAGGCTCGTAGTGGTTTCGATGATCTTTTGACAAGGAAAAAGAAGAAATGTCCAAGGAAAAGTTTACGCGGGATAAGCCGCACTGCAATATTGGAACGATTGGTCACGTTGACCATGGTAAAACGACGCTGACAGCCGCGATCACGAAAGTGCTTGCCGAGG
>Ga0172380_10000206_pt1 | contig 126194 bp, 119 predicted proteins | sample Leawe162metaG_FD_119747 | JGI IMG/M metagenome (GOLD analysis project Ga0172380, IMG submission 119747) | Leachate microbial communities from a municipal landfill in Southern Ontario, Canada - Leachate well 162 metaG | ecosystem: Engineered > Solid waste > Landfill > Unclassified | place... | reverse complement strand
GTAGTTCGTGATTCTAAGTCTAGAAAGTGATAGAGGTATATTGTGAAATTTCTCGTTCTCGGTGCCGGAAAAATGGGCTATGCCGTAGCTTATGACTTGATTCGCGGCGCTAAAGTAGAAAAAGTAGTGGTTGCTGACAGCAACACCGATAACCTCAAAGAGCTAGTCAAGCGCTTGCCTGATGAGAAGATCATTCCAGTCGAATTAGACGTCACCAATGAAGAAGAACTAGCTCAGCTGATGGCTGAAATCGATGTGGCTGTTAGCTGCATTACTTACAAACACAATTATGAACTAGCTAAGATTGCTCTTGCTACTAAAACACACTTTGTTGATCTTGGTGGTAACGAAGAAATCGTAGCCAAAGAGTTCATGCTTGATGAATTGGCTAAAGAACAAGGCGTAACGATAATTCCTGACCTTGGTTTGGCACCGGGTTTGGTGTCGCTGCTAGCCGTTAGTGCGGCCGAGAGTTTTGATGAAATTTACGATATCCGCTTGCGTGTTGGCGGACTGCCTGCCAATCCTGACGAATGTTTCATGGATTACTGTCAGGTCTTTTCTATTGATGGTCTAATCAACGAATACAATGAAGATTGCACAGTTTTGAGAGATGGCAAAATTTTCTCCGTGCCCTCGCTTTCTGACAATGAATCAATTGAGTTTCCTAGGCCCTTTGGCACCATGGAAGCTTTCAATACTTCTGGTGGAATTTCTACTTTGCCCCAGAGTTATCTTGGCCGCGTGCAGCACCTCGACTATAAAACTATTCGCTATCCTGGCCACTGCGATGCCATTCATATGCTGAAAGAGTTAGGCTTGATGTCTAAAGAGGCAGTTGAAACTGTTTCGGGGCCAGTGGTGCCTCGCGATTTGCTATTCAAGTTGCTTTCAGACAAACTACCTAAAGATGAACCAGATGTGGTGTTAGTTCGAGTTATGGTCTCAGGCTTGAAAGATAAGAAGCCAGTGCAAATCATCTGGGATTGTATTGACTATGCTGACCAAGCGGCAGGGCTGACCGCCATGATGCGTATGACTGCTTTTCCTGCTTCTATAGTGGCGCAAATGATTGCTCGTGGTGATATCACCGAACGTGGTGTTCTGCGCCAAGAAACCACCGTGCCCACTAAGCTTTTCTTGGCCGAAATGGACGGTCGTGGCATTCGTCTACAAATGACCGAGCGCGCTCCTGCCCATATTAAGTAGGATGCGCTGATCAACTGGATATGCTGACTTTTCAACCTATTGCAATGTGGTTTAGAGTTCTTGATATGATCGAAGTGTATAACTCATAATCTGAAAGGGCTAAAGTTAGCGGTCAAGATTCGGAATGGGAGAACTAATGTCTCACAAGGAATTTGATAAGTTTGTCGAGAGCCAGCACTCTAGAGCCATCACGAATAGTGTCGGCTCTCAAGAGAGGCTGAAGCAATGGTCGGTGGCTCGTCAGAGCTTCTTCGACCGTGTGGTCAAATTTTTGCAGTCTTATGTTACTGCTGGAAAAATTGAAATAACCTTTTCTGATAAAAGCATTGTCGAAGACCTGCTGGGCGAGTATGTAGTACAGGTTGCAACTATTCGAGTCGGTGCTAGTTTGATCCGGTTGTTACCGATTGGCGCTAACATCATAGGCGCCAAGGGCCGAATTGACATGAGCGGCCCGAATGCGGTGGTGCGTTTCATTTTAGTTCCAGAAGAACTGGTTGCACCAGGCACTGAAATGCCTGCTGTGCGCGCGGGCAGAGCAGGGCAGAAAAATAGAGAAAGGCTAGCGTGGAAAATAGCTACGAGTCCGCCAAATGTTGAGTTTCTGCCATTCAATGAAGAGACTTTTTTTGATGCTCTGATGGAAGTAGCAGATGGTTAAAAAGGTTAGTTTGTCTGGTAAACAACTAACTCTAGCGCAAATCGCCGATCACTACAAAGACGTCGAGTCGGCTATCCGGCTGTATTATTCGCCATCGACAGCTGATCCTATGCGATTTGCTGGCTATTCGTTTCGTGAGATGTCTGATGAGCTTGAGCTGAGGTTGGCTGAGGAAGATCTGTTGAACGTATTTTCTTTGCTTTCTGCTATTGAAGCCTGGTTCAGAGTTGACACTGAATTGAGAGTGCGCAAAAAGCTAAAGGATGCTCTTTCGGACCGCGTTCGGAAGGTATACAAGCAAAAGGGTAAATATATGTCTTTAGAAGATGACATATTTACGGCCTGGAGTGACTGCGGATTTTTACCAAAGGCTGTTATCTCTGATTTGAAAGGTGCTTTCAAGTTTCGCCATTGGCTAGCTCATGGGCGTTACTGGACCCCGAAATTGGGCCAAAGATACGACTATCATAGTGTTTACGATCTTGCTTTGGATGTGGCCGGTGGTATTCCTCCTTTCTAAGGCTCTCTTACCTTTCACACTGTGCGAAAGCACATTGGTTCGTAGCTCTTTTTTACATAAGCTCAATTCACTACTAAATGGTGAACTTATGAATCAAGGGAAACGAACTTTTTTTGCTGGCGATTGCTTTCGCAGTCAGTTAGAGGTGCGCTGGGCACTTTTCTTTAAGGCTCTAGACCTTGACTATGTCTATGAGAAGCAACCCTATGGCCTTCTTTCTGGCTGGTATCTACCGGACTTCTGGCTGCCCAAACTAAAAGTGTTTGTTGAAGTAAAGCCCTGGATTGGAGGTGTTATAGATGGAGCGCGCTATAACGAGCTGGCGCAGACTACTGGCTATCCCCTTCTGTGTGTACAAGGGCGGCCAGAGAGCGGTCAATACACTGTTGATGTCTACGCGCCTGTGAGAAGTTTCAAGCTTAAGAATTCCTACTTTGCTGAAGCAGAGCGCTTAGGCAAGCGTCTAATATTGGTCAAAGAAGATGAACAACTCTGCTGGGAAGTGAGGAAAGACGCTCGAATTTGCAGTTTGACTAAGAATCCAGTTAAGAAGAACTCAGAATGGATTGACGTTGCTTCTGTAGCCGCCAGATGTGATTTCTCCAAGTAATTCATATTAAGTAGCTGTGCTTGCTTGCTTGAACGAATTCGTAAACTTAGCCGTAAACGCTAGTAAACGCAAATACCTTTGTCTGTAATCTCGAATCTGTGTGCTTTGCGATCGTGCTTGGTGGCGCGAGCTTTGATGCAGCGGATGTCTCTTTCGTACTCTGGTTCGTGTCCTAGGCCAAGCAGTACAATATTGTCGGACATATTGCTAAAGCGGCTAATAGTGGCGGCATCTTTACCGTCATCTAGCATTGTGCCAACGGTTTCATAAGTGAGCAGAGTGGTCACCCCTTTCAGCGATAAGTGCTGCAGCAGTGAGTAAAGATAGTCGTGGAGCCTATCTGCATCGCTGGAGGCTCTGGAGAAATCGCTAATTGAATCAATTACTACGCGTTTTATGTTCTTTTCTTGAATCAGGCCAAATAGTTTGACGATGATACTATCGATTTGCAGCTCGACTGGTGAAGCGTAGAGTAGTTCAAAACCCTCAAGCTTGATTTTATCCAGATCGGCCCCCAAGAACTTAATCAGTCGCGCCAGTTGCGAGGGGTTCTCTTGAAAGTTTACGTACAAACTGCGTTCGTTCTGCCTGCTTCCGGCCAAGGCAAATTGCAGACCAAATGTAGTCTTGCCAGCTCCGGCAGGCCCAGCCACCACAGTAGTACTTCCTCGTAAAAAGCCGCCACCGACAACTTCGTCAAAGCCTGCGACGCCTGACGAAACTCGCTCAATTTCAGCGTAGTAGCTTTCAGCTACTGACGGAGTAACAAGACGGGGAAAAATGTCGAGGCCGGCAGAAGTAATTTTGCATCCGTGCAGGCCCTCTAAGTAGCTGCTGCCGCGTAGCTTGAGAACACGCAAGAAGCGTTCGTCTCTTGTGCTCAGTGAGCTGCGAAGAAATTGCAAAATGCCGTCAGCGATAGCGAATTCTGGCAAAGTTTGAGCATGCTCATCGGTATACTCGCCTAGCAGAAACACCGTTGTCTCAAAAGCAGTAAGCAAGCCCGTTAGCTCGTAGAGCATACGGCGCATTTGCTGGGTCGACTCTGCTAGGTCGTGTAAAGCCTTAAAAGAATCGATCACAATAATCTTGGGTGAAAGAGAATGGATGGCATCTTCTATAAATGGCACCATGGCACCGATGCCGTTTTTGGTTAATTGAGTGCCGATTTCTTGGTAGTGAACGACAGATCCGACCTTGCTTTCGTCGAAAAAGCTAAACCTTTGCAGATACATGAGAACTTTGGCCGCTGGTTCTGAAAGAGTGGTGACGTAAAGAATGGGGCGCTCATCTTTGTCATTATCTCTAGCATGATGAAACACCATTTGCTCGGCAAAGATGGTTTTGCCCGTACCTGGCTGGCCCATGATGATATTTATCGAATTACTGGGAAAGCCCCCGTTCAAAATCTCGTCCATTTGAGGATTGCCGGTGCTGATGCACTTGTAGTCACTGTGCTTCATGCCTTCAAACCTCGTTTGCTATTGGCTTCATTGAGAATCTTCAGTAGGCGGTGCTTTTCTAGAGGCTTCTGCATGAAAGCATCGGCTCCCGAACTAAGGGCCCGCTCTTCGGCGGCAAGTACACTTAAGACGATGACACTAGTTATGTCTGAGGTGGCTGCATCACTCTTAATCAGGCGGCAGAGAGCAAGCCCATCTAATCTTGGCAGCAGTACTTCAGTGAGAATTGCCATAGGCGGCGCTAGTCGGGCACTGTCTAGGGCGATATAGCCATCGGCCGCATAGGTGACTGTATAGCCGGCGTCTGCCAGAAAGCGACTGAGTAGATTGCAGACGTGCTGGTCTGAGTCTGCAATCATCACTACTTTATTAACTTTGTCCATTTAACCTAGATATATTCCCGCTGAAATACAGAAGACTGGCACTTTTCCGTTAAGTTCCCTTCGCCAATTTAATTTTGGGAGCTGTCAATCATTTGTCCAAAAACCGTGGCAGCTGTGTAGATATGTTCACGCAAGAGACGGCGCAAGGGCAAAATCTGCAAGGAACCAGTAAATGGCAGCATTCAACTCGACTGAGACTGTAAACGACCGGATGGCAAGCCGCCTTTCAGGTAGAACTGAAGGCACATCCGAAGGCAGAACTGAAGGCAAAGGCATTAATCTCCTTGGCGTTAGCTTCGATTTTATGCCTGGACGCGGTTTGGAGAAGACTGCCAGCACCGACGTACCGGTCAAGAAAATTGAATGGGAGAGCAACGTTACTAGTGCTTTGACCCGAGCTCAAAGAGAGCATAAGCCGTTAGTAGTAGTTTTTAAAGAAGATCGCTGCGGTTGGTGCAAATTGTTCGCTGATGAGCTGCAAAAACCTGAAGTCGGTGCAATCGCTAAAGATGCAGTCTATTTGCAGGTTACTCCTTCAAGCAACTCTGAAGCCAAACAGTTGGCCAATTTGTGTAAAGTTGAGGGCTATCCTACTGTTTCAGTGCTTTCGGTGGAAGGTGGAGTAATTAGCCCAGTATCTAAAATTGCTGGATTCATGGACAGCACTAAATTTATCAATCATATGCGCTTAGCTTTTAGCTCTGCCAATGGAAATAGAGGCGACGCTTAACTATAATTGTCACTGTCAATTTTGGGAGTGGCAATGGAAGTCAAATGTGATTCAGAGCAAGTGGCGATATATATAAATGCGCTGCGTAGCGAGTACGAAAGTAATCTGAAGAAGTTCGTTGATTTACCCAGTGTCAGCATGGAGCCTGAGCGGGCCGAAGCAATGCTGGCTACCGCTGCCATGGCAATTGACTTGTTGCAGTCGCAAGGAGCCAAAGCTCGGCTAGTTAAAACGGCGGGCCAGCCAATTGTCATCGGTGAGTTTCATAGTGGTTCTAATTGCCCTACTGTGACTGTCTACAATCATATTGATGTGCAGCCAGCTGACCCCTCTGAGTGGTTGACATCACCTTTTGACATGCAAATAGATGATGGCGTTTACCGCGGGCGCGGCACTACTGATGATAAGGGGCCAGCTCTGGCGGTTTTGTATGCTGCTTCTTATGTGCACAAACAGGGTGTGCCTATCAATATAAAATTCATTTGGGAATTGGAAGAAGAAATTGGTAGTCCATCGTTTGAACAGTTTTTGCGCGACAATCTTTCTGACTTGAAGACCGATTCTGTTGTGATCTCAGATACCATTTGGGTTTCTCGCGATAGGCCTGCAATACCCTATGGCTTGCGAGGATTGCAATGCTGTTTGCTCAAACTCAAGACCGGCGTTAAAGATGTGCACTCAGGCACCACCGGTGGTCTGGCTCGCAATCCGATTGCTGAGTTGGCGTTTCTAATTTCGAAATGCTTTGACGCTAAGACCGGTGAAATTAAAATACCTGGTTTCCTTGATGATGTTCTGCCCATTGATAGTTCAGAGCTAGAAAATTTTGTCGCCTCTGGCTTCAATGTTGAAAATTTCAAGAAAGCACACGAACTGCACTCTACTCGCACCGATGATGCCTCTGAAGCCAGTGCGCGCATTTGGGCTACACCTACTTTTGAAGTGCATGGTATTACCGGCGGTTACTCTGGCCCCGGTGTGAAAACTATTGTACCGCATCAGGCAGAGGCTAAAATTAGTATGCGTCTGGTGCCCAATCAAGACCCCGCTAAAGTATTAGCCGCGCTGAAAAAATTTGTAGCCGAGCATGATAAAGATGTTGAGGTTGTGGCCGAAGGTTCGCTCAAGCCTTTTCTTGGTGAATTTACTGGGCCCTTTGCTCAGGCTGCCAAGGCGGCGATGAAGACTGGCTTTGGCAAAGAAGCGGCCTTTACGCGTGAAGGTGGCTCGATTGGTGCAGTTGTGAGCATGCAAGAAATATTGAAAGTACCGCTGGTATTTTTAGGGCTTTCGCTACCTGAGCACGGTTACCATGCCATCAACGAAAACTTTGACTGGCAGCAAGCCAGCGGCGGCATGCGCATGTTTGTCGACTACTTTGAGCGACTAGCTAAGATAAAGAATGATTGACCGCTTGAAGTTGCATGGCAATGGTGAAGGAAAAAATGCTACCACCCTCTGCGGCGGTATCGACTGTAATTTTACCTCCATGCAGCTCTATGAAAGCCTTACAGATAGCTAGCCCTAGGCCACTAGATAACAGTTTTGTTCGTTTCGAGTTGGTTTGGACGCTTTGAAAATAAGGTTTGAAAATATTCTCCTTGTCTTTCTCAGGCACTCCTTCGCCTTGATCATTTATTGAAATTTTGACAACATCGCCTGTGGCGACAGCTGTTATTGAAATCTGTGCACCTGCTGGCGAATGGCTTATAGCATTGCCAATGAGGTTGGTAAGCACCCGCTCCATCTTTGCTCGATCGCACCAGAGCATTTGCTCTTCGTTGCTGACTGTGATAGTGAGATTGGCTTGTTTCGCACCACCTTCGGTGGCGGCTAAGGCCAGTGAAAGCAATTCCCCAAAAGCCAAGTTTTCAGATTGTAGTTCCATCATTCCTGCTGCCGCTTTCTCCAAATCAAGCAAATCGTTAACTAGCCCCAGCATCTGCCTAAAGCTAAGTTCTGCCTGCTTCAATGCCCCCTGGCCTCGGGCGTTAAGAGGGCCACCTTTTTCATCCTTCAGCAGTTCGCAGAGAAATCCAATGGTATTGAGTGGAGAGCGCAAATCGTGGGAAATCATTGCAACAACTTGATCCCTCAACTCTTCGGCCTTCTTGCGCTCGCTTAAGTCGCGAATAATGCACGTATACAGGCTAAACTCCGGTGACCAGCTTACGGAAAAATTGATCCACTTTTGCTCACTATTGGCGTTCATAGTGGTGTCGATCGAGATGCCTTGGCTTTCGCACCTGGCTTGCTCCAAGCATGAGTTCAGGGTGCTGAAGCATTCTTCGCTCACTAATTCGCTGAAGCGTGTGCCAATAATGGCGTCTTCCGTCGTATTCCATAAAGTAATGGCTGCCAGATTAGCCTTTTCGACGCGATAGGCACTACTAAGAGTCATAATCGGATCTGGCGCCGTGGAGACAATTGCTTGCTCTGCTTGCACCGCACGATTGATCTCATTGGCCATTTTTCGAAACTTTCTGTCTAATTGTGAAATCTCGTCCTCACCAGAAATAGAGGCGGTTAGTGCTCGACCGATCAGCAGATTGTCGACATTCTGTTGCAATCGTGAAATGCGTTGCGAGATGCTGCGAGTGATATAGCAGAAAAGGAGGATGGCGAAAACTACATTTAGGCAAACCGACAAAGCACTTATTTGCTTCACCTGTTTGCGGGCAGCACGTGCCGCTGCTCGACTGTCCACCAGGTCCACAGAGTTTATTTGAGCGGTTAGGATTGCTGTAAGGTCGGCTAACTTTCGATAACTGTCACGCAAGCCCAAGGCCGATGCCTGTCTTTCAAAGGGAATGGTACTGTTATTGCTAGCAAGCATTTTGTTTCGCAGGTCAAGCAATCTATTTCGCACTCCAAGGTATGTGGCTTGGATTTCTTCAAACTGCTGCACACGCTTTGGCGAGTCACCATTGAGGCTGATCATCCGGCGTAAAGTGGTTAAGTCCCTTTCTAGTAGAGCTGAAGAATTGGCATAGGCATCATAATACTGAGCTTTCTTGACGCTATTAACGACGGTGCTGGCGGCCAGATTGCTCCAAGAGAAAAAAATGTCTCTAGTGAGATCGGCGGTTGCCTGGCTCATTTTTAGCGCGTTTTCCAACTTCTCTTCCTGGCATTCGGCCTGGTTCAATTGCTCTTGTAACCAAATGGTTACTGCGACTTGCCAAAGCAATGGTAAGAAGATTGTCAGAGCTAATTTTGCGCCAAGCTTGGGTCTCAGCATCAATGAGCGGTGCCTCAAGTTCTGAGCCTGTAGCCAACTTTGGCCACGTTTTCGATAGTAGATTCGCTCGTGTCTGGGTCATCGATAATGCTGCGAATGCGCTTAATTGAGGCGCGAAGCGCGTCTGCTGTGGCTTCGTCAGAATATCCCCAGATTCTTGCGAGAAGTGCCTCGGAGGTAAACAACTCACCAGGATGACGCATAAAATGTTCAAGTAAGGCAAAGTCTCGTGGCGGCAATTTCCTCTCATGACCGCGCACACTAAGATAGTGACCCTTTGGCTGGAGTTCCAAGTCTCCAGATTTTAATGTTGTTTCCGTTAGAACGATTGGGCGACGCAAAAGAGCGCGAATGCGGGCAGTTAGTTCTTTCAATTCATAGGGTTTGGTCAAATAGTCGTCAGCACCGGAGTCAAAACCCATCACTTTGTTTTCAGTTCGCGCTTGCGCTGTCAACATGAGAACAGGTTTGCTGCCGCCCCGTGCGCGGTATGAGCGCAGTAACTCGATTCCGGTGATGTCTGGCAAAGACCAATCAAGTAAGACAAGGTCGTAAAGATCGTCTTTTAAGTAAGCATTGGCCATACTGCCATTTTCCGCATGGTCAACAGAATAGTCTTCGTCTTCCAAAGCACTAACTAAGATTTGGGCCATACCGAGGTCATCTTCGACGAGTAAAATTTTCTGCACGGCAACTCTCGATAACTGCTCTTGCCACCTCTAAGTATAGCTTACGCCGAACTTGTATCGAGTGTCTGCTGCTGGTAAACCCTATCGTATTTCGAATTGACGATTTTACAGCGAAGCACCACAGGTAGTAGTTGAAATACTTGCCCCTCGCTGCTTCGTCACAGTTTTGTCACTAGCTTGTCATAAGTCTGTCACTCTTGTGCCGTAACTTAAGTGGGAAATCCCCCACCTACATCAACGGAAAAAAGCATACCTAGAGGGTGTGATCATCCATGAAACGAACCGCGAGTAACTACAGGGAATCACTATTGAACGAAATCAAAACGCTATATTGTTGAGGAATTTACTATGACTGACAAACAAATTGAGAAAAAAACTCCTGGCGATCATCACTATGATGGCTCCACCGCTTTGTTCGCTGACGCATACAAAGATTTTGGTGGTGCATTTAGTGGCTTGACAAAATTTTCAACGGGCTTGGCAAAGCTGGGGGCTGGAGTTGTACTGGCAGAAAAGGAGTCTGTAGTTGTTGCACTAGACTTCAGTGCAAAGGTTGGTGAGAGTGTTGCCACAGGAGTTGCTGGGGCTGTCGTAAATACAGTGAAGTCAGCGGCCAACGAAGTTGAAGTCCTCAACAAGGAAAATCCTGAGATCAAGCAAGCGGCCAGAGGTTTTGGCGATGCCTTCGGAGCATCGCTTGGCTTTATCGTTTCTGCTAGCAAAGAAATGTCAAATAGAGACATTGCCTATCATCAAAGCAGACCTGAGACAGCGAAACTTTTAGCTCCAGCTTTCGGATTGGATCACCTAGCTGGTGTGCTCTTCGGCGGTCTTGAGCCCGAAGCTAAAGCCAAACCTGATCAAACAATTGCACCTGCCAAGGCCGCTGAACAACCGGCTGTACAGGCTAGGGCAGCTGAACAGTCCACTACTATCGACTCTGGTGCTAGTTACTCGATTGTTGCTAAAGCTGGTGATAGTTATTGGAAAATTGCCAAGCAAGATCTTGTTAGCAGTGCTTCTAATGCAGAAATTGCAGCCAAAGTCGAGCAACTTCAGCAGTTGAACGGCAATCGCGCCTTGTTTGCCGGTGGCCAAGTGAAGCTGGGCTAGCTCTATGCTAGCTCAATTGCTTCTTGTCGATTTTGCCAGCCGAAGTGCGCGGCAGTGGATGATCGCAGCTATAAAATTCCCACTCCATCGGCCGCAATTCACGCTTCAAGTGTTGGCCACAATATTCGCGCATTAGTTGAATCAGCTTCTGGCGGTGCTCTTTCTTTTCCTCGCCTTCACAGTGCATATAGTCTGACCATTGACCTGGTTCCAGCACAGTATGAGCCTTGACGATTTGTCCAAGCTTACTGTGGGGCACGCCAATTACAGCTACTTCTTTGATCAAATCACTGGCACGCAGTACGTCTTCAACTTCAGCAGGAAATACTTTGTTGCCAGCCACAATAATTAGCTCTTTGGCCCGGCCTGAAATATAGAGATATTGATCTTTGATGTAGCCAATATCACCAGTAAAATATCCACCGTCGTGAATTACTGCATTGGTGGCTTCGTCTTGGCCAATATAACCAAGCATGAGAGTGCTACCACAAATGACGATTTCTCCTGACTGACCTTCTTCTTGTTCTGTGCCATCAGCATTTAAAATTCGTACTTTGACTGAAGGTACTAGTTTTCCGACTGATTGGTCGGGGCCGGTTAAGTTGACTGCTATAATTTTCGATTCAGTAGAGCCGTAGCCATTGTTCAGCCGTCTACCAAAGACTTTGTGAAAATCTTCTGCTAGCGAAAGGGGCATGGGTGCACCACCGCACAACAGTACTTTGGCATTGCTTAAATCGATGGCTCCTTTTGGTAGGGCGACAAAGGCACCATATATGGTGGGAACACCAACCATGAATTCTGGCTTGAATTTGTTGGTGGCTGCAATAATACCCTCAATACTCATTTCAGAAAAGATTACGGTGCTGCCGTCCAGCAGAGCAATCAACATCACTTCAAGGCCAAGCACGTGTGATACGGGTACTGGCAGAAGGACATTTAGATCTTTGTGAAAATCGGCCATTTGGCCTAGTTCGTTTAAGTTATTAACTAAACTAGCGAGGTCGTGCAGTGCACCTTTGGGGGTGCCAGTTGTACCAGAAGTGAGAATCAATAGCGCAGGATCGCTTAAGCTGGCGAAGTCGCAAATTTGATTAGAGTTGCGCACGGTCTCTTCGAAATTGTGCAATTGAGCAATATCGCAGAGGGCGATTTTCTTGTCGCCACTGTTCAGATTAGTCTCTAGGGCGGCATAGTCTTTGATTAGCGCTGACGCAACCAAAACTATTTTTGCTGAAATAGCAGGTGATTTGGCGACATTGGCTAATTCACCTTCTGTTAGGCGGAAATCAACCGGTACTGCTAATGCTCCAAGGCGCCAGGTTGCCAGTATAAGGGCGACCAGTTCAGGACAGTTGGGTGAGGTCATTATTACTTTGTCGCCAGCTTGAACCCCGAAGCTTTTGAGCAGGCTTTCGGCTTGGCCAATCAAGTGTTCGAGGGCTTTGTGGTCGATTTCGCTTGCCTTGCCACCCGGCAACATCTGTATTAGCGCCGGTTTGCCGCCATTGGCATGGCCGCTCGGAGCTGAACCTGGTCTTAAGATGCGATCTAGTTGAGCTGGGAGGTTAGAAGTGGCCTGCATATATACCTCTAATGAGTTCGTTCCGATTGTACTTTCTATTCTTACAAATTTGATCTTCTTTCCATTCTTCTGCCCGACAGCTATAGAATTGTTTGGTACTTAAAATTTGTTTGGTACTTAAAAATAGGAATCTTTCGTGAGTGACTTCTTAACCACTTGGCCCGAGCTTGATTACCAATCGCTATATGCAGTGCCTGTGGGTGGCCAGGGCGAGCTGGGCCAGGTGATGTGGTTGTTCATCTACCAAGGCGAAATGATTGTGGTAGATGCCGGGGCAAGCTACCCGGCCCGCGAGCTGCCTGGGGTTGACCTGTTATTGCCCAACACCTCCTTTTTAGAGGCCAATCAAGACAAAATTACTGCCCTCTTGCTTACAAATGGCCATGAAGAGCATGCGGGCGCAATTATGTATCTAGCTCATCATGTCAGGTTGCCACGAGTCTTGGCTCCGCGCTTCGTGGCTGAGCTTATTAATCAAAATGTCTACGATCTATATGGCACTAGTGAAGCGACAGAGAGTGCCAGTTTGCCGGCCATGGAAGTGGTTGATGTCAAAACTAAATATCAAGTAGGTCCATTTGAAGTTGAGTGGATTGTCAGTAACAACGCCATAGCTGATGCTTGCGCCCTGCGCATTAGTTGCGCTGCCGGCACGGTTATTTATACATCGAGCTTTAAATTTGACCAGACACCAGTAGATGGCACTTTGCTTGATATTGGCCGACTCGCCACCATCGGCGATGAGGGCGTAACTTTACTTATTTCTGACTCTGCCAATGTAGAGGCCGGTGGCTATACCCTTTCAGAGAAAGTGGTGGCCAGTGCTATGGAAAAATTGGCGAAGAATGCCCCAGGGCGAATGATTGTCGTCTTGCCTGGTACTAACACCCACCGCTTGCAAATTCTTTTTGATGCAGCAGCTAAAACCAATCGCAAAGTCATTCTACTAGGTGACACTCTTCACAAAATTGCAGTCAGTGCGGCAATCACAGGCAATCTCAATTTCGATAGAGCAATCGAAGGCTCTATTAATGCTCTATCTAGTATGAAAGAGCGTGAAGTCATGGTAATAGCCAGTTCCACTGAGGCAGATCCGATCAATGTATTAGATGAGATGGCATACGATAAACATCCTACTGTCACCTTGAAAGAAGGCGATACCATCGTTTTTTCAAGCGATGTTTTGCCCGGGCGTGCTCGTCATATGGCCCATATTCTTGATCAACTATTGCTTAAAAATGTCAGCGTCGTTTGGGGTCAGCGCAAGGGTGTGCATGTCTCTAAGCATGCTTCTAAAGAAGAATTGAAGCTGATGCTGTCGATTACTAATCCCCGTTATTTTGCTCCGGCGATTGGCGAGGGCCGGCATATCACTCAGCATGGTGAAATGGCTACAGCTTTTGGTCTGGATGAAAGTGCGATTTTTACTCTGAGCAACGGTGATTTGCTCGAAGTGCGCAATGGAGTTGCTTCAATAGCTGGCTCAGTAGCCTTTCAGCCGGTTCTCTTTAACCGTGAACAAGGGGAGAGAGTTACTACGGCATCGGTCAACGAAAGGCGCGCTCTAAGCTTAGAAGGGGTGGTAACCATTGGTCTGACTGTCACCGCCGGTGGTGAAATTGTTACCGGTCCGACTGTTGAAGTCGGTGCTTCTGGATTTCTTAGATCGAGCGAGTGGGCAGCTATGAGGCTAGAGCTTGACGGTATTGTTAGAGAGGCGGTCTCTCGTACTAAGAAAGATGCGAAGAACGACGACGTAACTATTCAGCTGCGCTCATCTGTGCGCGAAGCTGTAGTAAAAGCACTTCGTTCAAGGCTTTCGGCAAAACCGACGGTGCAAGTACTGGTGCACCAAGTCTAAGCGATTAAATTAGATGCCGATTACTACCGAGTTACCAGCCGCCGGTGACAAGCATAGCGTTGGCATCATTGAGTACAAGCGTAACTTTATCGCCGGCATTGAGCTTTAGTTTCTCTTGCCAATAATAGGTCAGTCCTGGCGTCTTGTGCTGGCCAGTGACATACCATTCGCCTGGTTTGACAGAAACTAGACCTTCCATGGCCGTGCCTTTGTTTGCCGATTGTAGGGCTACTGGCGTAGGATCTAGCCCGAGCCTTAAGGCTTCCATTTCTTCATCTTTGTGACTGTCTTCAAATTCTTCTACAGCCTTCATGTAGCGCGCATTTCTGGCTTCTTCAATTTTGTTTATGCGCTCGACTTCAGGCTTGACGTACTTGATCATATTGTCGGCCCAGCGGTAGAGGCCACCGACAAAGCGCGGTTCATCTCCACCGGCCCTTTTTTGGGCGTTGCGATAAGCGTAGTGCCAGCGCCAGCCTATGTCTGGATAAGGCTTGGTCAGTGATTGTCTGCTGAGATATCCAGAGCTAATAAGCATTTGCTTTATTTGCTTATCTTCTTCAGGCAGTGGTTGCAAGGGAATTTTTACTTTCGGTGGTTTAGTTGAATAGGGATAAAACGTAAATTTATCAACACGATCTTTCATTTGCGGCACGCTAATGCGAAGCTTCACCCAGGCTTTGGCTTGGGGGGTGGTGCCGTCTGGTGGCAGAGCCTCAACTGTAGTGTTGCTGCCCTGACTCTGATTTTGACTTTGATTCTGGGCAGCAGCAGCTTGATTAGAGGCCGTTATTGCAAAAACTAGGGCAATATATAGAGCAGTCTTTAGTGAGGGGAAACCGGACTTTCTTAAGTCACTCAATACCATAGGGCTCCTAGTCGAGTGGTTTGTAGTCTTTGGGTAGACCAAAGTTGTACATGCGTTCAAAGGCTTCTTTCAGGCCGTCTTCACCGCGCTTAGGGCGGGAGCCAGAAATAATTTCTACAAGTCTCTTCCAGGTTACTTGCTGGAAGGGGCCAATATCTTCGGAGGTATTGCGATCCCGTTCGCTTTCCATTACTTTCAAGACACGGTCTGAAGGCAGTTTGTCGAAGGCATCAACGCAGCGAATATCAAAATGATTGTCCCGACCGGCATCGAGAATCTCAGCTACTTTTTCGATGGGCATGCGATTGCGGTAGTGTCTAACTGATGTAAGAGCATCAAAGACGTCAGCTACTGCAATTATGCGCGAGAGAAATGGTATTTCTTCGCCTTTTAAATTGCGATAGTAACCAGTGCCGTCAAGCTTTTCGTGGTGGCATGAAGCGACAAAAGGTACCGCCCCGAGGCGTTTGGTGAAAGGCAAATTGTTGAGCAAGTCAAATGTAATGCTGGCATGCTTCTGTACCGTGGCATACTCTTCTGGTGTCAGGCGGCCGTTCTTCCATAATATTGCTTCAGGCACGCCAATTTTGCCGTAGTCATGCATCATGGCCGAATAGCGCAGTACGTCTAAATCTTCGGCAATGACATCAAGGCCAGTACCAATTAACAAGCTGTAATTTGTCACCCGCACCGAGTGACCAGCCGTTAGTGGGTCACGCTTATCAATTGTTTGGGCTAGAACTTCTAGAGTTTTATCTACGAAGCTCTCAATTTCAGCGTAAGCCTGGGCCTGTTCAATCAAGCCAGAAGCGACAGCTGTCAAAGCTTCAAGCCAGTCTTCATCTTCTGATGTAAATGGCCCAGCTAGTTTGTTCAATACTTGGAAGACGCCGATAATGCTACCTTCGCGGTTGCGCATGGGCACGCATAAGACACTTCTGGTCTTATAGCCTGTGTGTTTGTCGACGGCTGGGTCGAAGCGCTCATCTTGGTAGGCATCAGGAATATTGATAATTTTGCCGCTGCGAGCACAGTGGCTGACAATGGCTGTTCCTGACATAGGAATGCGAATTGTGCGAGCGCCGACGAGGCCTTGAGCAACCTGAGTCCAGAGTTCGCTCTTCTCTTGGTCGAGCACAAAGACACTACAGCGATCGCATTTGAGCATATTTTGGGTTTCGCGTGTAATGGTCTCAAGCAGTGCGTCGAGCTTGCGCTCGGTGGCCATTGATTTGACTACACGATAAAGACCAGAAAGAGGGCGCAGGCGCTCCAACTCTTCTTGTAGCCTGAGAGACTTAATTTCACGCTCGATTAATGCTATCTCTCGTTGGTGTAGCTCAGATTCTAGATCGCGCAAATCAACTGCACTGAGAGCGGGCTTGGCTTTGGTTTCGGGCGGTGTCTTCTCTTGGTTGGGCTGAGACTGACTCTGATCAAGATCATGCTCGTGCCCTACTCTTTGAGATCCCTTTGCCATACGGTTAGCCTCTTGCTTTACTAACTGCTATATACCCTTTTACTCTCGACTACAGATTACTCTTGAGCTTGCAGGCTGGGTGGGTAGGCCGGAGCCTCTAAGCGGCGCCAGATTAATAGCCAGGCGCGACCAATTACTCTCTTTTGATCAAGGAAGCCCCAAACATGGCTATCTTCAGAGTTATTGCGGTTGTCACCCATCATAAATAAGCGACCAGCTGGCACAATAATTGGCTCGTTGGCTTTAGCTTTATTACCAGTGGGCTGGATATAGTTTCCTTTGGCATTGCGCCCTCTGATGTCAGAGAGCACGTTGAGATTGTAGGCAGGCACTTCTTTAATGTAGGCAGATTCGTCAAGAAGTTGGCCGTTGACGTAAACCCCCTGGCCGTCTTGCACTCTAATAATGTCGCCAGGCAGGCCAATGACACGTTTAATGAAGGCTGGGTCGTTGGGGAAAAAGGGCAGGCCTGTCAAACGTCCGAGCCAATGCAGTGGGTCATTGGATAACTCTTCACCACCCATTTCAATAGCGGGTGGGTAAAAGACGAGAATGTCACCGCGCTGAATTGGCTTACCTAAGTGACCGGAAATTTTTTCAACAATTAAGCGGTCGTTGATTTGCAGAGTTGGCTCCATCGAGCTCGATGGAATGTAGCGCGCTTCGGCAATGCCCCAACGTATACCGATCAGTAAGATCAAAGTAACGACAATTAGTTCAACTGCTTCTTTGAGGAAGCCTTGAAAAAAGCTTTTGGGAGAATTGTCTGGAGATGAATTCTCAGTTTGTTGGGGTGCTGAAGTGGTCACAGGCAAATTAACTAGTCCTAAATAAAGAAGTGATTATACAGTCAAAACCTTTTTTTTGACGGCCTTGGCCGCTAAGGTCTCCGTTAGCACTTCGGCAAATTGATCAAGCTCAGCCACTGGATTCATTTCGGTAACGGCGACCAAGAGCGACTGACCAAGCTCTGGATACAGGGATGATAGGTCGATTCCGCCTAGTATCCCTCTATCTTTTAGTTGTTCAAGAACTTCTTGTGCTTTAACGCCTGCTGGCAGGGTCAAAGCAAATTCATTGAAGAAGGGCTGGTCGAAGGTGAGCTTGACGCCGTCGATGGCTGTCAATTTTTCGGCTAGGTAATGAGCTCTCTGCAGGCTGATATCAGCCAACTCACGCAGTCCTTGTGGGCCCATGCAAGTAAGATAAACTAGCATGGCTAGGGCATTCAAGGCTTGATTGGTGCAAATATTAGAAGTAGCCTTGGCTCTTCTGATATGTTGTTCGCGTGTCTGCAATGTCAGAGTAAATGCTCTTTGGCCGCGATTGTCGACGGTCATACCAGCTAATCGGCCCGGTAATTGTCGAATAAATTCTTTGCGGCAAGCCATATAGCCGGCCGATGGCCCACCAAAGCTGAGGAAATTGCCGCAACTTTGAGCGTCACCAACGACGATATCAGCGCCCAGATCTCCCGGTGCCTTTAATAGGCCGAGGCTGATTGGATCGCTGATTACCACCAACAAGGCGCCATGGTTGTGCACAGCTGCGGCGATAGTTTCAAGCTCTTCAATGCAGCCAAAGTAGTTAGGGTATTGCACGACAAAGCAGGCCACATCGCTGTCTAGAACTTTTTCTAGATTTGGGGTGCCCTTGTCGTTATCAGCGATGACAGTTTCGATACCAAATGCTTTGGCATAGGTTTCAGTCACCATGCGGTGTTCAGGATTAACACCAGCGGACAAAACTACTTTTTTGCGAGGGGTGCTGGCCAGTCGCACTGCCATCATCGCTGCTTCAGCAGTGGCTGTCGGACCGTCATACATAGAAGCATTGGCAACGTCCATACCAGTTATGAGGCAGACTGCTGTTTGGAACTCATAAATCGCCTGGAGGCTGCCTTGGGATACTTCTGGCTGATAGGGTGTATAAGCTGTGGCAAATTCTGAGCGAGAAATTATGGCTGGCACCACTGCTGGTACAAATCTTCTATACGATCCACCGCCGAGAAAAGATGCTTGTTGGCTAGCTGGTTTGTTCTTCGCCGCAAGTTTTTGCATATAAGCGGAGAGTTCAAGCTCTGAGAGACCTTCTTGAATATCTAGCGGCTTAGCGCGCACTGATGCGGGAATGTGGCTTATCAATTCCTCAAATGTCTTCACTCCGATTTCTTTGAGCATTGCTGCTCGCTCGGCCTCTGTGTTTGGCAAGTAGGGGAAATGCAGTTCTTTATCGTCGATGTTGTTGTTGATCGTCATTTTCTCTTTCTTTATACTAGTTGAGTATGATGCCACATCTATAAGTGTAGCCATTTAGTCAAAAGCGATGATAAAAAATACTTCGAAAACTGAGTACAAAGAGTACGAGAGCGCAAGTGGGTAGTCGGTGAAAATTGTTGTTGGTCTTGGAAATCCGGGCGCACGCTATGAGATGACCAGGCACAATGTCGGATTTAGGTTGGTGGAAAAGTTGGCCGCACAATTGGGGGCTGACTTTCGCAATAGTGGCTCAATGCAATGTGATTGGGCTAAAGCTAAAGTTGGCAATATTGATGTTGTGCTTGTCAAGCCACTTACATATATGAACTTGTCGGGGCAGTCGGTGCAGAAAGTTCTGCACTGGTACAAGCTTGATATAAAGACCAATCCGGGTGATTTGATTGTGGCTCACGATGACGTCTCGCTCAATTTAGGTCGTCTGCGTTTTCAAAAGGCCGGAGGCGCCGGTGGGCAGCATGGTGTCGAATCAATCATCGAATGTCTTTCTGGTAATAAGCAGTTTGATCGTCTCAAGCTAGGTGTAGGACCAGATCCGGGTGGGGCAACTCGGGGAGATTATGTACTCAGTAATTTTCCTCCTGAGCAGCAAAAAGTAATTGACGAAATTCTGCTGCATGGATGTGAAGGAATTAAGCATTGGCTAAAGACCGATATTGACAAATCAGCGAACAGATTTAACGCTCTTGACCTCTGCATCGTTGAGTCGAAAGCTGGCGAGCCAAAATGAATTTCTGCTAAACAAGCATATGCTATAGATCTCTGTTAACGATCTCTTCGATACCGCCAGGCGCTACTATCGATAACTTCCGCCGCAGTGGGCGTTACGCTTTGTATCTAAAGAAGATGATTATGGCGGGAGTCTATAACAACACTGAAATAATTCTTGAATGAAAAATCATGCTTTCGAGAGGTGATTAGGGCGATGTCAGTAGCCTAGAATCACTCATGAGTCAAGGCAAGGAGCCTTTGAAGGGGTACCGTTAAGTGAACAGTTTGGCACAAACAAGTTTGCTGGATAGATTTTTAAGCGCCAAGAAGGGCAGCGCCAGCCGCAATTTCTTTCTATCAGCACTTTGGTGGTCGCTATGGGGAATGGGAGCTGGCATGTTGGCTGGCACCGAATTCTCACTGCCCGACCTGATTCGTGGCATTCCGCAGTTGGCAATGCCGCACCTTAGAATGTGGCACGTTAATGCCGTCGCCATCGGTTGGCTGTCGATGGGCTATGTGGCATCTATGTTCCACATGATTCCGACGCTCTGTAAGTGCGATTTGTACAGTGAGCGGCTCGGCAACTTTACGATGTGGGCCTGGAATATCCTCATGATTGGGGCGTTCTGCACACTATTAAATGGCAACACTGAAGGTCGAGAATATGCCGAATTAGGCGCCATTCTCGACGTTATTGTTGTTATAGGTCTGGTTGCTGTAGCTTTCAACCTATATATGACGATCGTCAATCGCAAAGTGAAAAAGCTCTACGTTTCGCTCTGGTATTTCCTCGGTTCGCTGTTCTGGTTCCCTCTTGTATATGTAATTGGTCAACGTACATTCGTGGCTCTGCCAGGTTTGAACGACGCCATCATCGGCTGGTTCTACGGCCACAACATTCTCGGCATGTGGTTCACCACTGTCGGTGTTGGCATGATGTACTTCCTCATTCCGCGTTTTACCAAAGCCCCTCTATATAGTCACGGTCTTTCGATGTTGGGCTTCTGGGGTATTGCTCTTTTCTACGCACCAACTGGTACGCACCACATTACGCAGTCACCAGTACCTGAATGGTTGAAGGCAATCGCCATCATCTCTTCTATCTTCTTGCTAGTTCCAGTACTGACCGTACTGACTAACTTCTTTATGACGATGCGCGGCAAGTGGGGCATGGTTGTCACTGACTTACCTCTGCGCTTTGCCGTTACCTCTTGTATGTTCTATTTGGTTACTTGTACTCAAGGACCTTTCCAAGCGACAAGATGGATCAACTGGTACATCCACTTCACTCAGTGGGTAGTCGGTCACGCTCACTTAGCGTTGCTCGGTACTTTCTCGTTCATTCTTACTTCTTCGTTCTATTACTGCATGCCCCGTCTGACCGGCAGAGAGTGGCATAGTCAGGGCTTGATCAGAGCCCACTATTGGCTCAAGTTCTTAGGTTTCACTCTAATGATGACGTCACTAACCACTGCTGGTCTTGTACAAGCAGCAGGTTGGGCCCTTGGTTATCCTGTTGACCAGTGGGGCTTGGCGCTTGTTCCGTACTGGCTCCTGAGGGCGATAAGCGGCTTCATGATCGTCACCGGTCAATGCTTGTTCGCTTACAACACATATAAAACGCTCTTCACACCTAGAGCTTCTGCCGACTCACCGGTTAAAGCTCGGGAGGTCAAAGTCTAATGTACGGTTACCGGCTTGGTGCAATTGGTATTGTCACCACTTTCTTCATCATCATTTTCTCTACTGTATTAATGCCAATGGTGCTCTTTAATCCGAAAGCATCTGGTCGTGGAAATGACTACAAAGTAATTCCCCTTTCAGTTGGTGACGCCGCTCGCGGTCGTCAAATATATGTCAGAGAAGGTTGCTTCTATTGCCATACACAGTTCACTCGTATTCAAGATCGGGGCTACGGCCCATTGGTCAAAGAAGGCGACTATGTCTATGAGACCCCTCACCAATTAGGCACTGCCAGAACTGGTCCAGACTTGACCAATGAAGGTGGCCGCTTCCCATCTCAGTGGCAGAAAGCACACTTGATTTCACCTCGTGCAGTTAAGCCTGGTTCAATCATGCCGAGCTTCAGTTATCTTTCTGAGCAAGACATGAACGATTTGGTGCAATACATTCAAACTCTTGGTAACAAGCGGACAGTGACAGCCTTCGTCACTCCTCCGGATGAGTACTTGCCCACTACACCTCAGGGTCGTGGTTTGGCTGCTCGTAAAACTGTTGACACCGCATCTGATGCTGCCGCCAATGCTGGTCGTGGTATCTACACTCAGAATTGCGCTGCTTGCCACGGTCTAGAAGGTTTGGGCAACGGACCTAATGCCATCACATTAGAGAAGAAGCCACCAAACCTCACCCGTGACTACTATAAGCAGTACCCTGATGAACACTGGTTCTACCGAATTTCAGAAGGTGTCACTGGTACAAGAATGCCACGTTTCCAATCTGTTTTGACAGAAGAGCAACGCTGGTACCTGGTCGCTTACTTGAAGACCTTGCCCAAAGAGCACGAAGAGACAGTCAACAATCTTGACCAGCTAAACGTGGCTGAGCCTACTCGCCTCCCAGTGCTTACAAAGCAAGTTTACGAACCGCACCACGGTAAAGAGTAAAAGGAGAAGAGCGCTATGTGTCCAAATTGTGTTCTTAACGGAGCTAGTGTCGGTGGTGGTGTCTGGGTCGCGTTTGGTATTTGTGGCTTTTTCTTCTTGATTGCTGTGGTTGGAGTTCTCTGGGCTTTCAAAAACGGTGAATTCGAAGATCTCGAAGCTGTCAAATTTGAAATGCTTGATGACAGTGAAGAGCTTGTGCTTGGTGGTAAGGCCAAAGCTGCTGTTGAAAAATTGCGTACTCAAGGCGAAGGCGTGTAAGGCCACAAGGTCTTAAAGCCACAAGTTCGTTAAAGAAGGAATGGAGAAAAATGGCTGAAGAAGTCAAAAAAACAGTTAGCACGCCGGTAGTCGAAGACGATGAGCACTACGAAGTCGTTTCTGAATACCGCATCGGTGAAGGCGCCCCGCCTCCTTTTCTGGTGATTTGTTTCATTCTGATCTTTGTATATGCAGCGGTGTCTTGGATTCCCTTCTTTGGTTATTAGAGGAAGATGTCACTTAGTAAGTTGAAATTGGTTTTCAGTAACCAAAAAAGTCTCTCCCCCGCGTCATCTCTTAGAGTTGACCTTAAGGCCTCGCTGCTTTTGGCGATGATTCCTGTGATTGTTGGCTTAACTGCTTGCAACGACAGCAAAGTCACCCTGCCATCGGCTGATGATGGCCTGGTTAGCACCAAGGTTACTCTCGGCGACAAAGAGCCAATCTGGCCCAACGACGACCCATCAATTCCTGATGGTAAAGGCGTTTATGCTGCTCAGAATTGCGCTGCCTGCCATGGCCTAGACGGCAAGCCGGTTGCTGGTAAGGCAACGGTTGACCTCTCTAGCAAAGACTGGGGCAGAAAGCAAAAACCTGTCGAGCAATACGATTTTATTACGTTTGGCAAAGAAGGCTCGGAGCACCCTTCGGTGCGCTCTAAGCTTCGCCCACCAGAGATTTGGAACTTAGTCTTCTATGTCAGAAGCCTATCCACTCCACCATTGACTGACGGCGAAATCGCTGAAATATCGCCGGTCTTCGGTGCTAACTGCGTTGTCTGCCACGGTGCCAAAGGTTATGGTAACGGCCCGCTTATGAAAGGTAACGTGCTTGAGCCAGCTCCAGCTAATTTCCAAAGTTTCCCTCGCTTTTATGACCGCACAGATGAATTACTGTGGGATCACATCGCAAACGGGATAAAGTGGGAAGGGATGCCTAACTTCCTAGGCAAAGTAGATAAGAAGTCAGATAAAACTAAGGTAACTACCTTCGATGAAGCATATATCTGGAAACTTGTAGGCTTCGTTCGCCACTTCCATGAAAGCAATTTGACTGAAGTGGATACTAAAGCCCTTCATGACAAAGAAAGCAGAGAAGAAAAAGAACATAAGTAAGAGTACCTAAGACCTAAGGATATCGACCATGACAGACGGAGTCAGAAGAAGAGTCATTTTAAAAACGGTAGCAGCTCTACCGCTTGCCGCTACATTTGGGCTTTTGATATCTCCTTTTCTCAGATATTTGCGACCAACATTGAAGCCGCTCGACATTCTTGGTCAATCAGACCAACCGTTGGCTGAGCCGCCAATTCCTACGTTCACTGACAAAGATTTTCCCGATCCATGGACTTGCCTTCCCTTCATGTTCAATCAGAAGTACCTTGAGTACAACCCTGAGGGAGCTGAAATTCGCAAGATCCCTGGTTTCATCGTTAAATTGCCCACGGGAGATGTGGTTGCCTACAGCCGCATTTGTCCACACCTTGGTTGCATCTTCAACTTCGTCAAAGACCCAGATGAATGCGCTAAGGGTTACAACTTCAAACCCGCCGGTCCAGTATTTGCTTGCCCTTGCCACTTGAGTGTGTATGACATTGCTCAGGCTGGAAAAGTAGTGAGTGGTCCTGCTCCTCGTCCGCCGCGGAAATTTGAAGTTAAGCGGGTTGCTGGATCGTATCAGGTGGTTGCGTTGGAGGCTGGTTCAATTGCCTAGTTTAGTACAGGATAAAAGCATTGCGAGCACCCTCACCGCAGCTGGTGATTGGGTTAAGACGCGCATCAACAATATCGACATTTTTGATGAGCACCACCAACTCGAAGCGAAGACCAATCCCTTCTATGCACTAGGGCCAATCTTCTATTTGGTTTGGTTCATTGTTATGGCTACTGGTCTGATTTTGATCATGTGGTACGTACCAACTAAGTCAGCTGCATTCGACTCTATTCTCAATATTCAAAACGGCATTCCAATTGGCGGCTTGATGCGAGGCATGCACAAATATGGTGCCGATGCCATGATCATTGCTGCCACCATGCGTCTCTATCGCATGTTCATTAACGCTGACTATAAGCCGTCCAAAGAGTTCAACATCGCCATTGCCCTGGTCACTCTTCTTCTTTCAATGTATTCCGGCCTATCTGGTTACTTGCTGATTTGGAACCAGCGAGCATTTTGGGCGACCAAGGTGTTTGCTACATTCCCGACCTACATGGACCAGTTCGCGGTCATGGGAGACTTCTACCAGCCTCTCTACAAGTCACTGCACTTGGGTTGGAACACAGCTGAAGTATTGCTAGGCGGTGGTGCTGCCATCACTCAAAACACAATGACGAGATTCTTCTCGTTGCACTTGGCTTTCTCACTAATTCCTTTGATTTTCGTTGAAATCTATTTCTTCAAGAACGCCTACGTGCGTGTGCCCTTGAACTGGACAAAACGCTCAATTTTGATTTTGATGATTGCATTTGTCGCTATTGCCCTTCCAGCCGCTCAAGGCTCACGGTCAGATCCAGATGTCACCCCGTTGCCGATTCTCTCCGACTGGTATTTCTTGGGCTTGTATCAGATGTACAAGTATCTTGAGCCGGTGGTGGCAACTTACATCACCATGGTCATTCCAGTTTCAGTAATGCTTTTGCCCTTCCTCGATACCTGGATTACAGGCTCCGAGAAAGACATCATGAAGAGACCGTTCATCTTGATGCTGACTTTCATGGGTGCGGCATGCTGGATTGTGTTCTCGTACTTGATTATCGTCAACATTGCCGATATTCACTCTGACCCTCCCTATTGGCGCTCCTTCCTCTACGGCACTATCGATATTGGTGTTGCTTGGCAGGCCATTCTTATGATTCGCAATAAGAACTTGCAGGAGAAAGCCAAAAGTTTCGTCGGTGCCATGGTTATGCTTGTCTATTGTCTAATTCAGACATTCGGTGCGTATACCTACAACTATATGGCTTTGACCGAAATGTTCATTGACCCGTTAGGCCACGCTGCTCTCTATTCACTGGCTCGCCCAGTGATGAGTAATGCCACTGAAGTAGAAGCGGTTGTACGAAAACTGCATAGCACTAACAACTCAAGCGTTCCGCTCAATAACGAGTACTGGAACTACCATGTCACTTTAGATCCAGGCTATATCGCTAAAATCGGTGAACCAGCTGCTAAAGAAGACCTGCAGAAATTGGCTGAACTGGCCAAAAATAAAACCCCTCTAGACCTAATTTCGAAGTTTATTCCAACCTTCGAAACACCGTCTGGACCTAATGGTGCCTATGATGCCATCAAGTTCAGTGATCCAGTCAAAGGTCCACACCCAGAGTATGAGAGCATGACTGATTTCATGATCAATAACCGCTGGGCATGGGATTACTGCACATTGCAAGATCGCCTGGTACCAGGTTTGGTGAAGGGTGGTTATCCTCTGAAAGTGCCAGCCAATGACTGGTGGTGGATGATTGGTGGTCCTCTGGCAGGTGCTCTAGCCTTGATTGCTGGAATTCAAGCTAAACAGGCCCAAGCCAAATTAGCCGCACCAAAACCTGCCGAACCTGTTGCATCTGCAGCTTAGTTAAGTGATTAAGAAGAACAAAAAAGTGAACGCCGCTAGTTTAAATAGCAATTTGAATAACCTCAAAGCTCTGCCTGAAAAAGGCACTAGCGGCGCTTCTTCTTCTTCGATTGTGAATAGAAGGCTGAAGATCAAGTTTGTCTACAAGTTCTTCGCTTTTGTATTTTCAGTAGTAGCACTTTCTTGGTTCTTTGAAGGAACTAGACAAATACAAGCGGGTCTATCGCTTTCGGCCATAGTTTATATCTTGGTCGGAAGTTTGCTTACTGTGGCTTTGATTGGGGTGCAAGCCTTCTTTATCTACGCTGAAGAGAAATCTAAAGACAGTCGCACTCGCAAGATTCCACTCTTCGACCCGATCTATGAACGTTTGAGTAGACCAGTTAGAGACTCAGTTGATACTGATGAAAAGAATGGAGATAACTAGTCGTGGGTAAAACAATTGACATTGTTTTGGTAGTTGTAGGGGCAGTCGCCTGCTTAGCTCTAACTGGTTTGATGCCATGGGCGGAGCTTGGTATGACTGGTGCTCCTGATGCTTGGCCTGATTGGCTGCGTTGGGTTAATGAAAATCTTGGCCTGCCTCTGCCCAATTATGACCAAGTTGCTAGTCTCTCGACTGGTTGGTCTGAATATTTGAAAAAAGCTGGAGCTGAGTCGCGCTTCGGAGACTATGCTTACTCATTAGTTATGGGCCTGGCAATGATCGCTGCAGCAATTGGTATCGCCGCTATTGGCCGCGAAGAAGCTGAAGAAAAGACTGTTTTGCCCGTCAAGAAATAAGTACTGGGAGTTCTGAATCATGTACACGTCGATACCGAAAGGCCTAACTGACCTAACGCTCGCAATTGAAAAGGGTACTAATGCTGTAATCAGCAATCGGTACAATCCCTTTTATTATCACGGTGCGTTGCCTCAGTTCTACCTGTGGGTGCTCTTCCTCTCAGGGCTTTTGCTTTTCGCCTACTACATTCCAACTATCGATAATGCCTATTTTTCAGCTAACCTGGTGAACGCTTGGACATCAGTTGATTACATTACCGATAAGCTGCCCATGGGTGCCGTTATTCGCGGTATTCACCGCTATGCCGGTGATGCCATGGTAATCACTATCGTTTTGCACGCCTTGCGAGTTTGGGTGACCGACCGCTATCGTCAATACCGTTGGATTCAGTGGGTATCAGGTATTGTCTTACTTTTGATGGTGCTTTTCGTCGGTCAAACTGGTTATTACTTGGTTTGGGATGAACGCTCTCTAGTTCTCACTCGTATGACAGTCAGTGCTTTTGATGCCGTACCTTTCATCGGTCCTGGCCTTAAGACTTGGTTCTTGAACGGCACTGCTATCACTAACCTCACTCTTTCAAACTTCCTCTTTATTCACATTGGTCTATCCTTCACCCTCTTGTTCGGTTTGTGGGTGCACTACGTGCGCATGACCAGACCGGTGATTACTCCGCCTCCTGCTATCAACTATATGTTGATGGCTATCCTTCTCGTGGTTGTTTTCGCTTATCCGATCACTAGCGGCAAGATGGCTGATATCAACAGCGCACCAACTAGTTTTGATATCGACTGGTTCTTCCTCTTCCCTTATTGGTTGATGGCCAAGGTTGATCTCACTACTTATTGGGTCTTGATGGTAGGCGCCACTGTTGGTTTGTGTTTGGTACCACTACCAAGCCTCTACAAAGCAGCTAATCCGATTGAAGCGGCTGAAGTGGTTTTGAGTAAATGTACTGGTTGCTCACTCTGTTCTAAAGACTGTCCATATCAAGCAATTGAGATGGTGCCAGCACCTGCTGGTTCGCGCTTCAAATTACTTGCTACGGTAAAGCCTTATCGTTGTTCAGGTTGTGGAGTTTGCGTCGGAGCATGTGCCTTTGATGCAATTGACCTGCCGAACTTACTTGATACTGACGTTACCGCTCAGATCAGAGCGATGGCTGAAGCGAAACCTAACTAATAACCTAATTTCAAAAAGGGTAGTCTAAGAAAATGTCCGAACAAAAGGTAATTACTCTGATCTGTGAACGCGCCTGCGATCTCGATTCAGTGTGCAATGACAAAGGCGAAGTCAAAGAAGTCGATGGCCTGCACGTGGTCAAACTTCCTTGCAGCGGCATGATTCAACCACTAATGATTGAAGCTGCCATGAAAGCTGGTGCTGCTGGTGTAATCGTCACCGGCTGTCAGATAGGCGACTGCTACTACCGCGAAGGCAATCGTATGATTCGCGAGCGTCTGCTTGGTCAGCGTCCTCCTGGATTGAAGAAAACTGTAGACCGTCAAAGAGTTTTGGCTCTGTGGTTATCTCGTCCGCAGAAAGATCGCTTCTTGAGTGAGGCTAAAGAGTTTGTCGCCTTTGTTCGTCAACTGCCAACACCTCCACCTGCTGCTGCTAAGCCAGCCGCTAAGTAGTAATAGAAAGAATAAATATTGAATCTTGTAGGAGATTACTGACATGGCCGAGAAAGCAAAAAAATTGACCGAAGTCGACATCATTTACAGATGGGCTTGGTTCTTCATTCTCTACTTTGTATTTATTCTACTAATTGCCTCTTTTGGCTTGGTGGCTGAGTTCTAACTAGCCGAACTTGAGAAAATTTAAAAGCCTCGTTATCGCAATAAAGATAGCGAGGCTTTTTTACTTTTTCAGAATTGTCAAATTGTCATTTTAGATAATCTCGCAGGCTGCCTGTGCTATCCATATTTCGCAACTTCAGCAAAGCTCGGTTCTCTAATTGTCTGACGCGGTCATCGCTCATACCCATTACTGTGGCTACTTTTACGGCAGTTAGTGGCACGCCAGTGTCAAGTCCGTAGCGCAGCCGAATGACGTTAGCCTCGTTGGCGCTTAGTTTAGCCACAAGACTTTCAACATCTTGTTTGCAGAGCTTTATTGTTGCTTCTTCTTCAGTGTCGAGGTGATCTAAATCAGCAAGCTGATCTATCAGCGCATCTCCATCTTCGGAAGTGGTGGCATCTAGTGAAATTGGCTCTTGAGTTGACTGCAAGCTTGATTTGATTTTGCCTTCAGTTAAACCTAGTTCTTTTGCCAGTTCACTAGAGCCTGCTCGGCGACCTTCTCTAATGAAAAATTGATGGGCGGCTTGGTGTATTTTCTGCACTGTCTCAGTCATGTGCACTGGAATGCGAATGGTGTGACCTTTGTCTTGCACAGCCCTAGAGCAGCCTTGTCTAATCCACCAAGTAGCATAAGTCGAGAATCTAAAACCACGCTCTGGGTCGAACTTTTCTACTGCTTTGAGCAAGCCGAGATTGCCTTCTTGGATCAAATCGCCAAGAGACAGGCCGCGACCCATAAAACGTTTAGCTATGCTCACAACTAGGCGCAAATTGGCTTGGGCTAGGCGCCGCTTTGCTAATTCACTTCCTTGTTGGGCTTGCTTACCCAAGAGCTGCTCTTCTTCTTTGTTGAGCAGGGCATAGCGGCCCATATCTTTGAGATAGGCCGATAGTGCTTCATCGAAATTATTTTCAGGGTTAACATTGATGAATTCAGATTTTTCTAGCGAGTCGCCGTTAATTTCGACAGTGCTATCAAGAATTTGAAATTGATCAAAAGTCTGACCAGTTTTAGAATATTTAGGTTTAGATAGAGATTGCATGTCATCACCTTGTTTCAGAAAGCGGGGCTGGGCATTGGCCACCACTGTGAGAGCTGATATCTAGATATAGTTGTTAAGGGCACTACAATCTCTATTCAAGCAGTTTCAAATAGACCGTTCTAATTGGATAAGCTTCTCTTAATCTTCGCCGCCCTTTCTTTCTCTTTTTCTCTTAGAGGCCCCATGAAACTTATCGACCTCACTCGTGCCCTTGAGCAAATTGATATCAGCGAATTTCCTGATGTGCTCAAACCGCTTTATCGCATTATCTGTCCGCAAATTGAATATGTTGGCCATGCCCATGGCGCACAAATTATGTCGCAGCTTTTTGGTTGCTGTCCTGATGATTTGCCCGAAGGCGAGGGCTGGGCGGAAGAAAACATCAATATCAACACCCATCTTGGTACGCATGTCGATGCGCCTTGGCATTACGGCAGTACCACTAAGAATGAGAAGGCTTTGACAGTTGATCAAATTCCCCTTGAAGAGCTTTATTTAGATGGTGTTGTGCTCGATTTAACGGCCCTAAAAGGAACTGGCGTGGCAATCACCAGAGACCATCTCAAAGAGGCACTCTCACGCATCGACTACAAACTAAAAGAGGGCGATGCTGTGTTATTGCGCACTGATCACGACTTGATGCCCCTGACCTCGCCAATACGTTACAACTATCCTGGTCTTAACGCAGATTCTGCTACTTTTCTGGCAGAAAGTGGTGTGCTGGTTGGCGGTACTGATGCCATGGGTTTTGACCGACCATTTCATTTGATGATTGCCGATTATCAGCAAAGTGGTGATAAGTCGCGCATTTGGGATGCTCACTACGCTATGCGCAATTATCGCTTTTATGTGGTGCAGCAACTGGCCAACTTACAAGCCTTGCCACCGTTCGGTTTTAAAGTGGCATTCTTTCCGCTGAAAATCGTTGGTGCCAGCGCGGCACCTGCTCGAGTTGTTGCTTTTGTGGAAGATTAGCTACGGCTGTCAGCTGTCTTTCGTAAAGGTTGCCGCCGTGCAAGTGGTTAATCTTTCTCGGTATTCGCGAGATACGGCGGCGAGTTAATAGACAGCTTAGCCGGATTGACTGGGAACAAACTACAGGGTTTTTACTGGTATTTATCTCTTGGCGAGCCCGCTCTAGGCCAGACAAAAGAGTTATCGGCAACTCAAAGTGCTGATAACTCTTTTTCAAAGACTAAAGAACTATTTTGCAGCTTGAAATCTAATTTCAAAACTGGATTTATCATCTTTGGAAACACCTGACACCGGTGGTCCAATCTGAATAATACAGTTGCTGCCGTCTTTATCGTTACCCTGTACCACGTCTTTGGAAGTGTAGGTAATGTTCCAGCGATACTGACGCATGCTATTTAGCCACCAGTCGCGAACTTGCGGTATTGTTTCTTTGGCGTTGAAACACAAAACATAGGCTGGGCCTTGCTTCGTATTATTTATGTGATTGTAGACCAGGCCATGGAGGTATTTCGCCTTGCCGGTATATTCGGGTACGTTTGGTAGCGTAACTTTCTCTTTTAGTGTTTCTGGAGCTGCTGCTACAAGTTCAGTGGCATTAGGATTTTGCTGCCCTTGCTGAGGTGCTTGAGCCTTAGCTGCACTATTAAATGAGAGAAAAAGCAATGCCCCTGTGCAAATTGCAATTGCTGGTGCGTAGGAACGCCCTTTGGCTAAAGAGCTGTGAAACACTGGAATTCCCCCCTTTGAAATGAAACTTACATCTTTAATGCCATGCTTCTCAAGATATGAAACGGCCACCTCTTTTATTATAGAGGTGGCCGTTTCTTCGTGCATTGTTTTTTGCTCTGCTTAGCAGATGTTAGTTAGGTTTGCAGAAAGTCGCTCCTTCGACAGTCTGTTGGAATTTCAACTCACCAAGAAGGTTGTTGTAACCAGAAGCTGGATGCCATGCGGCGGTATCGGTGCCATCTGGTGAACCACTTGCTGAGGTGAACGGTACTTCGTGGTAGTTACCATCTCCAATGCCAGCTCCATTACCCTTGTTGGTGTTAACGGCCCATCCGTTCAGTGGGTATTTGCTATCGCATTGATTGGCGGTTCCAGTGGCTGGGGCAGGTCCATCAGCAGCGATTGCTGAGTCTGTCCAAGGTAGTGAAGTGTTCATTCTAGGTTTGTTGGTGCCTGGTTGGACATAGAGGTACAACTTGCTGCCACCGGTTCCGGTTGGTGCTCCTGCCAGTGTCAGTGGGTAGCTAGTGTCGCCTAAGGCGGCAGTAACGTCTGCTGTTGTCACTAGAGGGTTAACTTGTTGCATTCTCTTGGTTATTTCGCTGATGATTGCGTTTGTTGTGCATCCACCACCTGAGGTGATACCAGGGCCTGCGTTCAGTTGGTTGAGGTAGGTCAGTGTAGTGTCAACTTTGAGGTAGTTGACCTTGGAGGCGCCACCGGTGTAAGGGATAGCGGAACCAGCAGTACCAGACTTCAACACAGTTCCAGAACCATTTACTGGCCAAGCTTTCAGACCAGATGGAGGAAGGCCGAAACCAACGCTAGCGCAGAACTTGCCACCTTTGCGGCCGGCGATTTTGCCGAGCAAATCAGCCTTCATGTATTCAACGTTGGTGAAGCCACCAGGTTGTGTGCCACCAGAGTATGTTGGCACGCGGCCGTAGTTATCCATCCAGTTGGCAATGTTGCCTACACATGGGTCAGTTACTGGCATAGTGTCATCGTACATGGTGTGTGTGCACTGTTTCTGTCCAGAGCTCTTACCGAGAGCTACGAGGTCAGTGAAGCTAGCATATTGACCATGAGGATTTGTACCATCGGTTGATCTGATGTTGTGAGTAGCAGAACCCCAGAGGCTGCCGGGCTTCAAGTATGAACTGAGGTTGCTGTTTTCCCAGATGTAAGGATCGCCAGCACCATAGTTCGGAGAACCTTCATCTGTGATGTTGTTGACGCGAGGGTTGCCCAAGCCGTCTAGCACTGGGTTACCCGAACCATCAAGCATGGGGCTGCCTTTAGCATGTGAACCCATTGTAGGCACATAAGCGGCCCATGCAGCTTGTGCTGCACTTAACTCTGCTGCGTCGGTTGAGAAACAAGCAGCACCACCGTTGGCACCAGTACCAGTGGCACCAGCATTGGCGGCGAATACGCCGTTGCCTGGGGGTGTGAACAGTTCATTGTTGAAGATGTCGTTAGCGCCGTTGCTTACAGGAGTTGCAAGCACACCGTTGGTTGTCTCAGCGTCATCACCGTTAAGAACTCTGACGAATCCTCTTGGAATAACAGCAGGGAACTCTTTGTTGATGACGCCGACGATGGCGCAAGCAACCGAGGTACCCATGGCGCCAGATTTGGCTTCAAGGGCTCTTGAGTTAGTGCGGAAAGAGTTTGGAGGAGTGTCAGCATCTACTGCAGCGGTGGTGAACTGGCCATGGTCTACCAAGTGGGGCTTGGTCTGTGGCAGTACAGGTACACCGTACAAGAAAGATGGATTGCCGTTGACGTTGAATGGTGTGTAACCAGCTAGGTACTTGGCTGAAGGGTCAGCTTTGGCTGACTGTGTTGACAGTGGTGGAGCCCATCCACCCAGAGCAGCTAGAGTTGCAGGGGCGAAGTAGACGTTGGTTGAACTTCCAGTCTTCATGTAGCCAGCATCGACAGCGCCTACTAGACTGACAGCTGGGCCGTCCCACATTCTAGTGTTGTTCTGGCTAGCAAGGCTCGAAAAGTCTGTTGCTATGTTGGTGTCTTGTCCAGCTCCTGCTTGAAGTTTGTTCTTAAGGGCTAAGCCAATTGTTCTGACGTCGGCTCTCAAGGTGTTGGCGTGAGATACGGCTGTACCACCTAAGCTCTCTGCGTTCTTACCGACGATCAAAGCTTGGGCGACAAGACGGTTATAGGTAACTAGGTCTACGTTGCTGTTTGGAGGCTCGGTCAACTCGCCGAACTCAGTGACGAGGCCGCCGGTTAGTGGAATCGCGCCTCGTCTGACGGCTAACTTAGCCACATTCAAGACACCAGCGTCAGTGGCATTGGCGACTTCTCTACCGCCACCAATAATTTTGGAGAGGAAGAAGAATCCGACCCCCACTATAATTACGAGGAATACGCACGCCGCTACTAGTCCTAGCGTGGCCCCTCGTTGTCGTCGAAGTTTCATAATTTGCTGTCCTCCTGGAGCCGAGTCTTCGGCTTTGTTGAGTAATGCCCGGAGACGTTTTGTCTTTGGCGCTGATTTAGTTGAGGGTCCCTGGACTGGAATGAACTGAAATGGATTAGTAATGCTCTCTATATTATTGTCGTCTAATGTTGGGCGGTCGTCAAGATGAGGCTAATATTCGAGTATTTATCCAAGGCGCCTGACAATTGGAGCATCTCCAAGCTTTGGCTTCTATCTATATTCCCAATTAATCTGGAAATTATAGATTAAATTAGCACGACTTAATAAATGCCCCAAAAGCCATCTATCTTTTGGGGCGTCTGGCTTTTGGGTGTTTTTCTTGCGGTTTGGCCTGAGAAGTATTAACTCCCACCAATGAAATCAAGTGGTTTTATGTGTAGGAGTTAATGATTCTGGGGCTAAAGAAAGAGAAGTTAAGCCAGCCACTACCAGCCAGAACAAAAACTGCACCTGGGGCCGGTAAAAGACTGTATCCACAAGGCCCTGCATAATTAGACCGCTTAGAGCTGCAGTTAGGCCAAGGGCCATCCAGCGCAGATTGGGATTTAGCCAGAAGGTTAAATGAGCCCGGGCGTATAGGCTTACTGTTAACAAGAATGATGAGATTAAACCGAGCAGTCCGCATTCCACGCCTATTTCAAGGGGGACGCAATAGGTACCAAGAGCGTCGAACCCGCTCTTCATATATAGACCGTAGGCCAAAGGGAAAGTTGAATTGCCCGGTCCGACTCCAAACCACCAGTTGTCCATGAACATTTTGGCTGAGGCCCGCCAAACATAAATGCGATAAGCATTAGAGCTATGTTCTGAGCCGGCAAAAATAGAAAGCAGTCGGCTTTCGAAAGCAGGAAACTTAAAATGCACTAGCAGTGCGCCGGCCACTGCGGAGGCAAGCAGCGCCAGAAGAATAGGCGCTATCAGTTTTTTGTGTTTTGCTACAACATAGAAAAATAGTGCCAAGACAATCACTGCAGCCATTGCACCTAAGGCGAGAAAAGCTCCACGGCTACCAGTGAGAACTGTCGCCAAGGCAATTGTCAGAGCCATACCCAAGCAAAACAATGCCGCCAGCAATCTTATATATGTATTCTTTAGCCAACCGAGTCTCTCATTCAAGCAATTGATCGTAAGAGCTAGTGCTAGTGGGAAGAGCGGAATCAGATAGCCAGCCAACAAGTTAGGATTACCCAAGGTTGAATAAATGCGTGTGCCCTTCGACTCTACTGTCGGGTCTTCCCAGGTCGCCAGTGGTGCCACCCCAATTTTGTACTGGTAGAGACCATAGAGGCTAACAACAAAGCCAGCCAGTACTGCTGCCAGAATCAGCTTGTTCAGCCTCTTTGGCGTACTCAAGACACTTGTAAGCAAAAAATAGTTGATGATATAGACTGCGACTTTGCTCAATCCTTTTATGCTTTGCACCAGATAGTGCGATGAAAAGGTGGCAATAATGTTGGCAGCTAAGTAGGCAAGAACAATTGCGTCAACTGCTGAGAATTGTCTTTCTTCTTTGCCTCCGGCCAGTCTGCCGCCAATCCAAAGCACCATGGCAGCGGTTGAAAGTAGAGCCAAAGCACCTTTGTCATTGGCAAATTGAGGCAGGGCCAGTACAAGAAAGAGCAGACAACTTAAGGCAAAGGCCAGTTGCTGTAGAGCGGTGCCAGCCGTACTAAAGATGCTTTTCGCAAAGTTCGCCCTGATGGCATTGAACAAATTGACCAGCCAGCCAATTAATGCTGAGCTAGTTAGAGCCTGGCCCCAAGTCTTGTCGAGAGCCGAGAAACTGAAAAAGGAAGCTAGTTGAGTAAGCATTCTTAGAGTGCCTGATTGATGTCTACCACCACTCCTTGCACTCTATATTTGAAGGCCTCAAGTTCAATTTGATTGCCAAGCTTAATTTTATTACCGCGAATAACATAGCCGTCATCGGTAGCGTCAGCTTCATCTTGCACTGTGACGAAAAAATCGTGGGCAATGCTGTTGGCAGGATCGGGAAATGCTACGGCCTTCTTGCCGTCGGGGCTGATAAAAGCTACTTGTTTTTGCTGATGATCAACTTTAACGATGGTCATTGGCGGTTGCACTGGTTGGTTGCGAATGGTAATCGAACTCTTGTCGCCTACCTTAAATAGATTGATGTCTTTGGTTTTCAGACCAGTGATGAAGACTTCAATATTTACTTTGTGGGTTCCCTTTATTACTTGATTAACTCCGGCGTGTCCGGCTTTTGCCAGGCCAAAGCCCACGGCTGAAAGTAAGGTCACTACGATTAAACCGCAGTCGAGTATATTCAACCTGCGCTTACTCGATATCTTTGAATCAGGCGTGTGCATTGTCTTGTGGGCCCTCTGACTAGTCGTTGACCATAATACTAGAATCAACGGCTCAGAGCCTAAACCCTAGCCCTCAGCGGCTGCCTTCTTCTTGGCTGGCTTCACGGGTTCGTCTTTCTCGAAGAAAATTGACACTGCCCCAGTTACACGCCGCACTAGGCGAACTTTCTCAAATTCTACTTCTTCGCCGTATTCAAGTTCGTCTTGAGCTTTCTCTTTGAGCAAGCCAATTAGTAAAGCGCGATCTTGCTCAGAAAGCTGGATGGCCCCGACATGGTTGTCGTTGGCAATCTTGAGCAGTTGCATTGTTGACATGTCAGGGGAGAAAGCTGTCATTCAAACAATTGTACTAATTAGGATTGCTCTAATTGGAAGTCTGGATGGGAGTAAAAAAAGATTTTTTTGAAAAGCATGGGGTTTCTACGAAATGTCTTGTCGAAGAATTCGCTAATGTCGATAGACCTATTCACGCGAGGGCGACACCCCAAATTTTTAGAGGAATTACTAATCATGGCGATTGAAAACAACGAAATTGAAGTAAGCAAAGTCGAGTCCACCCACAACCACAAGTTTCACCAAGAATTGCAGGCCGAAACCATGCTAGATCCTAGGGCAGAATCAGCAACTGACAAGAATAATCCAGAGGCAATGCGCATTCGTGAAATGTTGGCAGCCAATGAGCTGATGATTGAGCAAATTAAGAATCATGCTTTTCAGGTCGCTGACAAAGCTTGCGAAAGTATTGAAAGACTGCCATATCATGTTCAACGGGAATTCATGAACTCAATTTCTAAGTTCAATGAGCCTACCGATCTTGTCTACAACAGAGTCAGAGCAAACTATGAGAAATCACAGAACGCTTAAGGGCTTGGGTCAGGCAGTTGGTTAGTTAGATGGAAGCATTCTCAGGCGTTTTAATAGATCTTCTAGTGCTGGTTTAACAGCGTGGCTGGTTGGCAATTTAGAAATGGCAGTTTCTTCTTCTAGAATCTTGCGCATTCGCAGGTATTCACCCTCGTAGAATTTAATATCGTTGGTCGGTAAGGTCGCTTTTTCTCGCGAATTAGCTTTGTAGTCAATTAGTTCGTTAATATATGGCAAATTGAATTCTTGGTTGAGGATGCTCAAATTAGCCTCTATTTCGCCGGTGCGCATTAAGTGAATGCCAGTCAGAAGCACTCGGAATACATAGAGCAATGGTTTGACCTTCTTATTTTCAAGGCTGTCGAAGAGTTTCCATTGGTTTGCTGAGAATCCTAAATAATGATGGCTGTGATGCACTGTTATACAGCCCTTTCCAAGCTCTTTGAGTTCGTCGTGTTCACTGCTTGTATGCACAATTAGCGGTGAATAGAGCTGCTCAAGCACATAACCATTAGGCTTTAGCATGAGCGAGAAAAACTTCTTTATGTCATGGGATACCAAGTCTAGCTCAATTGTTTTGTCGACCTTCGAGACTTCGATAGTTTCATCGCTCACCTCAAATCCAAGCAATTTAGCGATTGGTAGTATGTGCGCTCCTCTCAGATCAAAATCAGAGTCAGGTGAGGAGAAGCCATATAAATGCGCGCCGCTGACCGTGGCAAACAAGAGATTGTATGGGTGGTTTTGCACAGCTGCCAATAATTCATTTGGATATTTCATTGGGGTAGTTGTCAATTCGGCATCTGTCATTTCGTCATCTCGCGGCGGGCTCGGATCAAAAAGTTGTTGGTCCACTCATAATCTGGACGCTCTGGCAATTTTGTCTGATCAAAAGCCGCAGCAAATTGACCATGTAGCTCTAGTCGCCAATTATTTACCTCATCCCATGATGTTTGACCATTGCGAATGGCAAGTAAGCGCTCGCGATTGTCATCGATTTTTACTGGTACAAAGCCTTCCTTCAATATGGTGATGCCAGATGAAAGTAGCCGCACTAAGTGCATTACGTGCTTCCATTTAAGTTCACCATTGCTTCTTAGATCGCCTTCTAATTTTTTGAATTGCGAAAGTATGTAGCCGTTGTAGGTTTGATAGACGAGCTTTGAGAGTAAGCGCGAGCGCTCATGCAGCAGCTCTTGGGCTATGGCTGAAGCTTTTTCTACCAGTGGCGTGTAAAGACATTCAAGTACATTAGGATTAGCCTTGAGGGCTAAGACCAAGAATTTCTGCAATTCCCAGAAACATTCTTGGTTCTCTTCATTCTCGATTTGTTCGGGCAGCCCGTAAAGCGACCAGTGCAAATCGGCGGGGGGTAAATAAATACCCCGCCTATCGGTATCCGAACCTTCTACATCAAGACCATAGGCACGGGAGCCAACAACACAGCGGTAAATAATGTATTGGTTCAGGTCTGAGTCGTCTCCAAAAGCTTGGGGGCGATCAAAGTTGAGGCTCTGTACTTGTTTGCGAATGGCTATTTCTTGGCGGTGCAGACTGACTTGACCGCCATCGGGAAATTGAATTAAGTAGGCATGGCTGCTATCAGTGGGGCTCTTAATTATTTTCCCCACGGTGCCTTTGCGGCGTAGTGCTTCGCCACCGAGGCCGCGACACTCAACCACAGTGACTACTTGCGTGCCAGCAGGGAGAATCAAATGGGGCTTGATGTTATTTTGATGAGTCATAGATAGCTATTCTAGTGTCTTTTTTGATTGAAATTTTGACAATGTGGGCATAGTTGAGGTGAGTCATATCTGAAAAAGCTTGTTCTGATTAGTGCGGCTAGCTTTCAAATTAGTGACGCATTCAGCTTGGTCTTGAAGGCATCTTTTACTTGTGGGGGATGGCTTTTTGAGCAACACTTGTCGTGTCAGATGCCGTGTCAGAAGAGCCAACCAAGCGAGATTAAGACGATCTTCTGCAGCGGTACTTGTAGAAGCTGTCGTCTCTACTTGTATCTTGTTGCCGATCATAATTTTGACAATCTGGGCTTGGCTTGAGATTTCATACGCTTACATTATTGGTATGAACATGACCGAGGCTGCCAATCTTGCCTCTCGTGCTCTTGCTGCTGAATATTTGCGTGACCCATCAGTGGCGCGCGATTTGGGCAAGCAAAACCTTATACTTTCGCGCATTCGCATTGATAATATGGTTGCGAGCAACGCCCAGTTCACTATTCCTGATGGTGGCTGGCAGATCAAGAAAGCCTTCCTTACCTCCCCTGAGTCAGTCACTGTGATTTGCTCTTATATTCCAGGTGAAGGAGAGCCGCCGCTGCCAAAGTTTCCTAATCCTGACCCCCTCAATTTGCGGGAGAAGGTAAAAATTAGTTCTTCAGCTACTGCTTTCATTTATTGAGCATACTTATATATAGGTAGAAGTTTTGAGATCACGCCGCAAAAATCGTTCGCAACTTGCTCAGATGATGCCTGAATTTACGGCTTCTTTGATTATGATTGTGCCGCTAATCATAATCGCTATATATGTAATGATTGAAGCCAGCGAAGCCTATGTCATTCATTGCACACTCAAGCAAGCTGCTAGCACCGCTGCACGAAAGCTAGCTATGTCATATGGGATGGATCCCAAAAATACAGTGGCCCGTTGGTGTGAGATTGTTTCTTCAATTGATTATCCGGGGGTGGTTAACAGCTACAAGCAGTTTGAGCTTGGTGGCCAAGGCTTCAATGAAACATCCAACCCGCCAACAGTCACCGTGAAGGTGCACTTTGTCTCAGACCAGTACGGTTGTAGACATTTTCCTGAGCCCGATATTCTTGGTCTGGGTAAAGGTTTTGAGATTGTGGCCGAATCGACTTGTCGCTTAGAGTAAAAATAGGCGCATGCCACCTGTGATCGCCATTAAAAGGCCCAATTAAATATGCATGATAGTAATGGAGTCCTTGGTAAAACGCGTGACAAACTGCAATTCAGAAGGCAAGAACAATGAGCACTCAGACCAAGGCCCACCGCAGACATTTTCGAAATGCAATGGTAGTGCGCAGCCAGAAAGGCGCGCTCAGTTCTGTATTCTTGCTGGCTTTGATATTTGGCCTGTTGATTCTTGGTTCAATAGCAGTTGATTTCGTTCATGGTTTTCATATTAGAAAGCAACTACAGGTAGCTGCTGATTCAGGAGCTTTAGCTGGTGCCTACATGCTAACGGCCCCAGCTCCTACTCAGTTTCAGCAGAAGAAAGCTATGAGCTGGGCTGTTGAAATGGTGGGACGCAATGCCTCTGACAATCAACCATTGATTGCTGATGGGGAGAGCGTAGCTGTTGATGTAGACATCAATTCAAGGCCGATGAAATATCCCCATACTTGTGAGGTGACAATCACTCGACAGATGCCTACTATCTTTGCCCGGTTCGTGGGCTTTCCCAGTATTCCTGTTAGTGCCATGGCTGTAGGTGGTGCCTACAGCGGGTTGCGTACAATTTCTCCCAATCAAATTTTGCCAATCGGCATTTCTTCTAAGGCGTCCAATGGAATTTTACAGCTCGATCCCAATAAGCCCAAGCAAAATGCCAGTTGGATATCGGATTGGAGCGGCATGGGCAATCCCAGTCTAGATGTGGGTAGCACTCCGCTTCAAATCAATGGCAATAGTGATCCGGCTATGATGAATTCACTAGTTGGCAGCACATTCTTCTGCCCAGTGGTTAAGGCGTCTGAAGATGATGGGCCGATGCCAAAGAAGCAAGAAGTTCTCGGCACAACCAGAGTTACTCTGAAAAAGGTTAAGGGTCCCAATGAACTAGAAGTGCAAATTTCTGGTGGTGGCATTCTCAGGGGGCGGCCAGGATTTCCTAACCTACCAACTGCCAGCTCAGCAGATTTGCAATTTGCTTTGAATTCGCAGTCGTGGCGCATCCTGTTGATAGATAACGATGTTGCTCGCAACTAGACAACGCTCGCAACTAGATCATGATATAGCTTGTAGTGTTACTGTCGATAGAGCAGCGCGAATGGTAGTTGAAAAAATGCTATTCAGGCAAATTAAGTTGTTCAAGATGCTTTAGCATCTCTTTTTGATTGGTGACTTCAGTGCCTGGTTTGCGCACCACTATTGAGGCTGCTAGATTGCCGAGAGCCATGGCTTCTGGCATGCTTGCCCCTGAGGTGAGAGCTAGTGCCATCGTCGCTACAACTGTGTCACCAGCTCCGGTGACGTCAAAGACTTCTGAGCGGTTGAAGGCTGGTAGTTCAACCATTGGCTTGCCGCGCTCAAAGAGCACCATGCCGTCTCCGCCACGGGTGACCAAGAGTGCTTTCACTCCTGACTTATTCAACAAAATTTCGCCTAGTTGTTTGAGCGATTCGCGCGAAGTAATTTTAATACCTGAAGCCGCCTCGGCGTCAGGTTGGTTTGGTGTCATTAGGGTGCAATTGCCAAAGCGCTCAAAGCTATTTTGGGCGTCGACGATTACCATTGTGTCACGATTTTCAGCCAGGGCTCTGACTGCGGCAATGACACCATCAGTGATGACACCGGCTTTGTAGTCAGAGACTATGATGGCGTTGAAAGATTGATTGGCAGTGTTGATTTTTTCAATCAAGCGCGATTCAATTTGGCTATTAATTTTGGCGTGGGATATGCGATCGATACGCAATAGCTGCTGTAAGAGTGAGTGTGATTTTGAAATTACTCTGCTTTTGACTGTGGTTGGCCGACTGTCGTCTTCAATCAAATCATAGGTAATGCCGTAGCGCTCTAGTACCGAGGCTAGCTTTGGCGCGTAGTCATCTTTTCCGCATACACCAATGGCATGGCATTTGCCACCAAGAGCGGTAATGTTATGGGCAGTGTTGGCGGCACCACCAGGTATCAGCTCAGTGTCTACGTGCTCAAGTACAAGCACCGGTGCTTCGCGCGAAATTCTCTCGGGCCGGCCTTCGACTAATTCGTCTATGAGCAAGTCGCCGACAACAACAACTTTGCCGCCGCTTAGGTTGATAATGCGATTGCGCAGGGCTGATTTAGAAAATGGGGAAGGAACAAACGATGTCGTTAGACCCAGTTCAGAAATTTGCACGCGTTCTAGTTCCTTAAAAAGCTGCTTGCCGGTGGGGTTGTCGGGATCAATACCCAGAGCAAACAAAGTCGCTCTTTTAGCCTCATCAATATATCGTAAATGTTGATAGAGACGCGCTAGATGAAGTGTATTTGAGAGAGCATCACCAAGATTGTCACAATTGAGAAGTCGTTCTCTGGTTTCGGTCAGACCCTTAGACTCAGCCCGGGACAGGCTTGTGCCATAGTTTTGTTCGCTACTTGGAGCGGTTAAGGTCAGTAATTCTTCAATTCTAGGCTTAAACCTTTCAAAGGTTTTATCTTCGTTGTTTTCTGCGGTGAATCCAGATTTGCGCCCAAAGAGTTCAGGCCGTAAGAAAATCGGAAGGCCGCCGATTACAGTCTTTTCGGTCGGGCTCATGACAGTAAACTCTCTGGTTTTCTGCTCGTTTTTGCCCGCAGGCTCAATATGGCGGGTCATTTTGGGCTCTTGCTCTTGCCCTTTGAGCAGATAATTGCGGCGAGCCGTCTCTTTGACCATATTGGTCTGTGTATCAGCTGCAAACGACTGACTGGCTTCTAGTTCAAGGCGATCTTTGGCCCGTGAAGCATCATCTCTGGGTCGCTCAGTACTCTTGTCACTGGGGCTATCGTCTGGATATTGACCGCTGTTGGACATTTATTCCTCTGCTTCAAGTCTAAGCTAGTCTATCAGTGTTAGAATTCCTGTTTTAATAGACGGGTTAAACCTGCCACACAATTGAGACTAGCAGATGCCATTTATTCAGGCTAATAAACAGACTAAGATATTGGTAAAGAAAGCGGCCAACAAGCAGGTCAACAAAAATATTTTTTCTGCTATTTTGCCAGTTTGTCTAATTCTGGCAATTTCTCCGCTAACCGGTTTGCAGGCTCAAACGACTACGCTTGCTTCAGGGTCAAGCTTAGGTCCCGAATTGAGACCAGCGCTGAAAACCCCAGCTAGCGCTAAAGCCATTCGCACCGATACCGCCACTGCCGTGAAAATGGCGCGGATGCGCTGGCTCGATAAAATGGTGACTGCCGACCCCGGTCTTGTTGCTGCCATTTGTAGTCATGCCGCTTCTGCCCGGGTACTGGCTGCCCATCCCCATTTAGATAAAATTGCTGAAGCTGACCACTATACTTGTCGGCGCATCACTAAGTGGGGCTCTGCCGCTGCGGTTTTGACTAAGAATCCCCAAGCATTGCGGGTAGTAACCCTTGACCCTGAAGGAATTTACAGGGCAATTAAGCATGACCGCACAATTGCTCGCCGCTTAACCAAGAACGCCAACTTTAACCAGATGGTTGTTGAGAATCCGGATCTTGGCAAGCTGCTTTCCCATTACATGTAAGTTTTGAATTTCTCATTCTCACTACTAGAAGTCTTTCAGGCCCTGTCAATTGGCCTTCTCACTGGTCTCTTGTCTGGCACCTTTGGAGTTGGAGGTGGCATCGTCTGCACGCCAATGCTGCGTCTGATTATGCATTTAGATGCCCATATGGCCATTGGTACCACCTTGGCTCTGATTGTGCCGACTTCGGTGGCTGGGGCAATTAACTATGTCAAAGAAAAACTAGTTGACTTAAACATGGTCAAACTGCTGGTTTTGCCTGCCATCATCGGCACCTTGATTGGTGCGGAATTGACAATGCAGGTGCAGGGCCGCACCTTGATGTTGCTCTTTGCTGCACTAATTACTTTGGCTGCAATTGACTTGCTATCCGGATTTAGCAATAAATTGAAGCAAAAAGCCGCTGCTAAAGTCGAGCTAGATCAAACTAAAGTTCTCCACGCGGTACTCGACCCAGCTGAGGTCGTTCCTAAAAAACTAGGATGGTTCAATGTCTTTCCTGTGGGCTTGTTGACGGGCTTGCTAGCTGGCTTTTTTGGCGTCGGTGGTGGATTTATTCTTATACCGATTTTGCTTGCCGTTTATGGCATGAGCGCCAAGTCTGCCTTTGGAACATCGCTGCTTGTGGTAGCCTGCCTTTCTCTGCCAGGAACAATCGCCCATAGCATTAACCATCATGTACAATTTTTACTTGTACTTGTGATGGTGCTTGGCGCTGTGCCCGGTTCTATGATCGGTAGCAAATTGGCCTTGCGCCTTAAAGATTCTCTGCTCAAGCGCGCTTTTGGTGCCATCATGTTAGCAATGGCTGCTTTCATGGTCTATAAAGAACTATAACCACTGTTTATGTGATCTTCGCAATGCTGCATATCAAGCTACTCGAATTAGAATCAGAAATAATTGCCAAAGAAGAGACTGCCAGAGCAAAATCTTTGGCTGTTTTGCCAGCAGAGTGCGATTTACTTAAACAAGCTGTAGAACACGAAATTGGTCTCCATCTGACTGATGTGGTACCAAGTGATTGGCGGGGATGGCTCACCTACAAGAGAGGCGCTAGCGAACTAATCATCATTCGTGGTCGTGCTTTTAAAGAAAGCGGCATGTTTGGCAAGGTTAGAGCAGGGCTTGATTTTTCTGGTGGTCTTGATTCCATTAGCGACTATGCTCGGCAGTTCGATGTTTCGGCACCGCAAGATCTAGATCATTTGATGATCAATTTTGGTGTGGTGCCATCTACTGCTAAAGGTCTTGTGGAAAATTCAACATCAGAAATTGATGCTACTGGTGGTGCGCGTGTCTTTCTCTGGTATGGAGAAAACCTGGCTCCTTATCGCCTAATTTTTGAAGATGAAGTCTCAGGTGACCCAGAACACAATTTATTGCATGCCGTGGCTGAAGGGCTTTCTTGGATAGTAGCTAAGCCAAAAGATTTGACCTTGCCACAGTTTCTCAAGCAAAAGAAATAGTCTTAGGCTCTCTCTTCTATGGGTAGACTATGCTCGTTAAAGTTTTTTGATCGGAACTGCTTCAGCAACTTTCTCGTCAATTTTAATTTTGCTGCCAGCATCTTCGTCATTCTCATTGCGCATATGCTGTACTGCAGCTTGAGCAAATTGCATCAGTTCAATAGGCACGGGGAAAATCAGAGTAGAGTTTTTCTCAGCCGATACTTCCACCATTGTCTGCAACTGTCTCAGCTGCATGGCACCAGGCACTGTGCCGATAACGCGAGCGGCCTGAGCCAGCTTCTCAGCGGCTTGATGTTCGCCTTCTGCTGCCACGATCTTTGCTCTTCTTTCTCTCTCAGCTTCAGCCTGCTTGGCCATGGCCCGTTTCATGCTTTCGGGAATTTCCACGTCTTTTACTTCAACTGAAATGACCTTGACTCCCCAACCTTCTGTTTGTCTGTCAATAATGGCTGAGAGCTTGGCGTTAATGACATCGCGTTCAGTGAGAAGCTCATCGAGCTCATGTTGACCTAGAACGCTACGCAGGGTCGTCTGGGCAACTTGTGATGTGGCATTGAAAGGGTCTTCGATTTTGGTCACTGCCTTAAATGGGTCGACTACTTGAAAGAAGCAAACCGCTGCTGTCTTAGCCGATACGTTATCTTTAGTGATGATTTCTTGCATCGGAATCGACATGGTGATGATGCGCAGGTCGACTTTTTTTGATGTTTGGAAGATTGGGAAGACTAGCTGTAAACCAGGCCCACGAACGCCATCCGCTCGACCAAGGGTGAAGACTATGAAGCGCTCATATTCTTTGATGACCCGAAGCGATATGAGCAAGTAGCCCATCAACAAAAACATGAAGCCAATGCCAATTTCCATCTCATCTCCAGTATTTATCAGAAGCTAATACGGGATACCATTAGATAGATACCCGCTGGGTAGAGTGGCTAGTCAATTTCACTGCTAGCCGGTCATTCCGTGGCAGACGATCTCGTATTTAATGCCTTCAAGATCTTTGAAGAAAAGGGCGTAGTAGCCCGGCGGAACGTATTCTGGATAGTCCTTGGGCGGGCTCACAATAGTTGCTCCTATTTGCTTTATCTCCAGATGAAGCCTGTCGACTTCTGAGCGAGACGACGCCTGGAAGGCAAGATGATGCAGCGCCCCAGGTTTTCTGCGATTGATGGTTTCGTTGGTGAAAGCTTTTCTTGGTGAAGTAATGGCAAAGCACAAGCGTGGATGCTGCCATTCCACCACATGAAACTCGTGGTCGTCGATCACACCTTCTGAACGCTTTGTCGGATCGAAGCCCAATAGCGGAAGAAGTTTGTCGTAGAATGGCACGGCAATGCTCATGTCTTTGACTGTGATTTGGATATGATCAATTATTGGTTCCATGGATATTTACCAAGAGTAATTTTCGAGTGAGGGCAACGTTATTATAAAGCCATCGATAAATGCTCTTAGTGTGATGTTCTGCGTTTGTGGTCTTTTCCCCTTTCCTACGTATGCTTTACCAGCAGAGGCCTTGGAGGCGTCGCCGGGGCTTGCCCAGCCTATTTCAGCTGTAGACATTCCTGTTGCCGAGTGCAATGGCCGATTGTTCAAACGCGATTATTCAGTCCATCCGATTCTAGGCAGCAGAGCTGGTGCCACTCTTGTCAAAACGCCGTCCATTGACGATTGTCGTGCGTTGGCTGATATAGCATCTGATCCAAATTACTTCGAGCATTTCAAGGCTGAAGCTAGTGCGGCTCAAACATTCTGCGACCTGATATTGACATGCAGGCTATCCGAATACACGCCACCAACAGAGTGCGACAATTTCGCTCGCAGGCGCGACGTTGCATTTGGCTATAATCAGATACCTGTGCGCATTTCGTATCTCAACGGTAAAATCATAAAAGCAGAAATTCGTTGGCGAATGTTTGGTCCCGGTAAGTTCAAACCTGCGGATCAGAACAGCGTCGAGCAAGTTCTTAGAGATAGAGCTAAAAAATCAGTTAGTCTGCGCGATTCGCTAATTGGAAAAAGCAAGGCCGAGATTCTGGCTCTTCATGGTGAACCGCTATTGCAACTCGGGTTTAATGATATTTGGGATTATAGAAAAGATATAACAGCAAACTGGTTTTATTATTCCAGACCATTTGTTCCTATGCGCTTGGCATTCAGGGGTGATACTTGCTTTGATGCCTGCATTCTTACTCAGGCGCAAGAGCGGGACCTGTTGACGTGGAGAATCTGTCAGTTTGCTGGCTCTAAGAATTTGTTTAGGCCAGGCAATCTCGCTCACTGCGCTCTACCCGATGGGCCGCAGGGCAAGACCATTGCTGAAATTGTGGAATTGTATGGGAAACCACAGAGAATAGAAACTTTTGGTGATCAGCAGAAATTGATTTATCCTATGGCCCCTACCGTTTATTGCGAAATGACAATCACAAATGGAAAGTGTGAAGAGCATGTAGCCATGATGGTGCTATCTGGCTTCTCGCCCTTTCGTGAGAGGGATGACTAGGTAATATATCGGATTTTGCTAGACCCTCTCATTCTAGTTTGTATTTAGGACCCCATGCATAGGCGTGGGTTGGGACCAAACTAGCTCTGTCTCTGAGAAATCGAGCTTCGTTATGTTTGCCGGATTGCTCTAAATAGAATGCTAGGCTGCTGTCGCTAGTTGAAAACCATCTATCTCCGGGAATTTGGAATTTGGTTTTAATGGCATTGGAACGCCGTTCTAAAGCAATTGCTTCGTCGATTTTACCTTGTCGAAATTTGCAACTTGCCAGCCCATCTAGGCTCCTGCCAATTTCAGGTGCAAATTCATAAAGTGCCTTTTCTCGTATTTTCAGTGAACTGGCATAGCATTGCCAGCCTTTTTCAAAGTCTTTGCACTCGTCTTCATAGAATCGACCTAAGCCATCGAGCTGATTGGCAACTTCAGGATCGTTCTTTCCTAAAACGCTTTCAACGATTTGGACTGCTTGCTTATGCAAGTTCTCTGTTTGCTTAAGATCTGAGGCTGTGCTTCCTTGAGGACTCGTCCCCGTCAACCAATTTAGAGCCTCCACAGCCTGCAACTTTATCTTTCCGTTGTCTGCTAGTGCTGCCTTGAGGGCTCGACTCGACAGATCGTGTGCGCCACTGTCGTTATCGCTCTGGAAAACTAGAGAGGCCATCAGATTTAGGACCTCAGCATCTTTCGGATTTTTAGCGACTTCCTTCTTCAGAATTTGATAGCTCTCCCTAAATAAAAGTTCTACTCCTTGGTAGTCACCATGTTGTTGGCGCGAACAACCTAATTTGTACATAGCAATGGCTTTGTCTCGCTCACTAGCTTTAGGAGATTTCTTCAATGCTTCTAAGGCAAATCTGTGACAAAATTCTGTGGCGTCATATTGCTCACGCATTTCATATATTTTGGCAAGTTTATTTGCTATAGCCACTAGGTCTGTAATATCGAGTATCGAATTGTATGCCATCGGACGAAGCAAAACTTCTTTGTAGAGCGGTTCTGCTGCCAGGTAGTTAGCTTCTTTGTAGTATAAATCGGCCTCTGCTATTAGTTGTTTTAGATCAACTTTTTCAGTCTTCTGATTCTGTTCTTGCTTGGCTTGAGGAAGATTTAACTCTTTAGCCGCACCACACCCAGATAGTGCCATTTGCAATACCAGCACGGCTGACAATTCTGCTTTGAAACGAACCGGCATTGAAATCTTCCTATTTGCTGAATCCAATAGTATCGCGATTCGCACCGAATGGAAGCCCCCTAATCGAACTTCGGCCTTGTTACGATGATACTTTCGCGATTTATCTAGCGTATTGATGCAATACTATCCTTCATGAGACCTTGCAAACTACTCGCTATCACTAGCCATGCTTTGGTTCTTTTATAGGTGCAATGTAATTTCGAGGGTCGAGCAGTTGAACGTTAGCCGCCGCAGAATATTGTTGACGTTTACTGCTATCACAGCAATTGTTTGCGCCTTTATTGCATTCGATGAGGTCGACTTAGATGGCACGCCGATTGCTAGTGCAAAAATTGACGGCTCCACTGTACCGCTATTTTATGCAAAGCACTACAACTTCAATGCCTTTGGCATTGAGAAATTGCACCCTTTTGACGGCAATAAGTATAAGCGTATTCACGACTATCTGATAGCTCAGAAATTGAGAGTTGCCTCTGACTTCATCAGGCCTCAAGAAATAACTGACAAGCAATTGTTGACGGTTCATACTCCGCGTTACTTAGCAAGTTTGCAAGAGAGCAAGACCCTGGCTCACATACTTGAAATTCCTATCTTGGGTCGACTTCCCAGTTTTATGCTTGATTGGCGCATCTTGCGCCCTATGCGTTTAGCATCAGAAGGCACCAGTGCTGCATGCGATGCTGCTCTGAAAACTCGTGTGGCAATAAATATTGGTGGCGGCTATCATCACGCAGCGTCAGATCAGGGTGGCGGTTTTTGCGTCTATAGCGATGCACCAATTGCAATTAAGGCTTTGCAAACCACAGGCAAAATTAAGTCGGCTTTGATAGTCGATACTGATGCTCATCAAGGTAACGGGTTTGCAGAAGTGGCTTGTAGTCTCAAAAACGTATACGTGCTCGATTTCTATGATGAGTCGGTTTATCCGCGGCCCAAAGTTGAGGAAAGTTGGCCGGTAGCACTTCGAGCTAGAACTGACGGGGCAACTTATTTGAAGAAATTAAGAGAGGTCGTGCCACAAGCTATCGAGAAATATCGACCTGATTTCATCTATTACAATGCGGGCTCGGATGTACTTGCAACAGATCCATTGGCAACTTTGCTTTTAAGTCCTGAAGATTTAATTGAGCGAGACAATTTTGTTGTTCAGACAGCACTCCAGTACAAAATTCCAATCGCCATGGCCCTTGCCGGTGGCTATGGCTCACAATCGGCCATGGCCCAAGCTAAATCTATTGAGAAGATTTTGCATACTCTTGACGCCACCGCTCAATAGCCAAATATTCACAGATAGTGCTCAACTATTATTTTCGCTAGCCTCAAAGTGGCAGCCAGAGTCTAAAAAGAATGAATCGATCAGTAAATGTTTTGCTCTTCTATGAAAATATTCGGCATGGGCACTTCGCTTTTGTGATTCGTATGTACGCGCTAACCACAATAGTGAAATAAGCAGCGGGCCGTTTTCACCAGCGACTACCTTCGCTCGTTTCAGGGCCTGCTGAAAGCGAGCCGTGGCGTCTTCAAACTGTTGAGCAGATGTTGCATCGAACATTAGGTCAAGGCAATTTTCAATCGATGTTAGATCAGCTTCCATATCCTAATCACCTCAAGCTGAATGTTATTGCTCTAGCTCTGTGGCATAGTTGCCGAGCAGATTGTTGCAATTGCTAGTGATGCCTAGAAAAGAAACTGTTCAAAATTCAAAAGATACTTAGACGATAGTAAAAAGTCGTGACTAAGTCCGGTCAAAAAAATGAGATGCTAGCTACTGGCTTGAGGCAGAGTAAATATGAAGCAGCTACCGCAAAGGCCATCACTTTCTATCTTAATGGTGCCTCCATGTAGTTCCACGAGGGCTTTGCAAATTGCCAGGCCAAGGTCTGCACCAGTTTTCGGTTCATCCACTGTGACTTGCTTGAAGTGTTCGAAATTTAGGTCATGCAGTTCTGGTGAAATACCTGGTCCGCGATCGCTCACTGAAAACTGAATTAGGGATGATTTTATTTCTGCCTTGAGAACTATCTCTTCTCCAGGTGGCGATATTTTCAAGGCATTGCCAATGAGATTGGTGAGCACCTGGCTAACCCGGTCAATGTCGCAAGAAACAAGCCCTTCACTTTGTTCTATACGAACATGGCACTTTGCCTGTTGAGCCAGATCTGCTGATAGCATTTGCGCTCGCTCGAGCAGTTCGTTGCTGGAAAAATTACCCATTGAAAGGTTGAGTTTGCCACTTTCAATCTTGTCTAGGTCAAGTAAGTTGGCAATCAGCAGCGACATCTGCTTGGTCGATTGGTCAGCCCGGCTGAGCATAATTTTGCCTTCTTGATTTAACTCGCCGAACATACCTTCATCAAACATCTCAAGGATGTGGCTCACTGCCGTCAGGGGTGAGCGCAGGTCATGGCTGACCATGCTGACGACATGTTGCTTAAAGCGCTCTGCTTCCTTGAGTTTACTGATATCGTGAAAAATCAGGATGAGAATTTTCTCTTGCGGAACAAAGCTCAAAGATACTAGACAATTGATGGCCTTACCTGCACTTGTCTTTAGTGTAGCTTCGAAACGGCAGTCAGTAGTGCCACCACTGGCAGCGCGCGCAATAGTGCTAACAGCCACTTCACTGTTTTCGCGATCTAGAATCGCCAGATAGCTTGAACCCAGAAGTTTCTGTGCACTTTTGCCAAGCAGGGCTTCTACGGAGGGGCTAATTTTTGTAATTTTCAAGCTGCTGTCAATAACGCAAATGATGTCACCGGCATTTTCAATTATGATTCGCTCTCTTTGTAACAGGGCCTCAATTTCAGCGGCCATATTGTGTAAAACTTGGTCCAGCTCAGAAATTTCATCGTTGCCTAAAATTGGTGTAACTAGCGCCTCACCCTGGGCAATGCGCCGACTGTGTTCGGTCAGATGAGCTAACCTTCTTGTTACCGATCTGGTCGTTAAAAATGCCAGTGAAATGGTCGCTAATATACTGACAATCAAAGATGCCGACAGTTGCAAGTGCATCTGTTGCCGCAATTCTGCCTGAATAGAAGGATCAATTGCTGAAATCGCTTTTTGCCTTTCACCCAAGGCTATTAGCTTAGGGCTGATCAACCGCCCGGCAAGGTTTTGAGCTTGCATCCGCACGCGCTGCACTTCTACTTTATTGCCATCCAGATAGGCCTGTTCTGCCTGTTTTATTAGAATATTGCCTTGATCAATAATTTGTTCGACCGCTTGCAGGGTGCTAAGGTCTTCCTTATTCTCAGTATTCTCGGAACCAATGAGAGCCGTGAGTTGCTGAATCTTTGTTTTTGCTGCTTCAATACGCTCTTTGCGATCGAGGCCAGGCGAGAATTTGTCTACCTTGAGCGTGATTGATCCCATGCCCATATATAGGTCATGGATCAGGCCATTTAGCAAAGTTGAAATTGCTCGGGCATGCTCTGCTCGCGCTGCTGCACTTTCTAATTGAGATTGTAGGCTAGTCATGGTGGCTACGAAGTAGCAAGAAAAGACGAGCGGAATCGCCACAATAATCAGGCCCTTGGCGACAATTCCAACTTTTACTTTGTTCAAATCTCAATTGCCTATAGCGTGCTTAAGAACTCTGTTTCAGATATAGATATACACTTCTATTGCTTACGTCGCACGGGCGAAGTATAGCAAAGCTTTAAATACAGCACATAGCAGCCAAACTATCGTGCGGCGAAAAGGCGCATGGGCTGCGTATTTCTACGAAGAATTTGTCTGTTCGCGCGGGGCAATTGTCCGGGTTTAGTCATTTCGATGAATTACTGTTAAGGCATCGGAAATCACCGGCTAGGCCGGAGCAAAGACCGAGAAATTTGTGTCAGTAAACAGTTAAATGTAAACAAGGAGATCGCAGTTATGAGCCATTTTGAGAATACCGAGCTTACCAGAAGCGTCGAGCCGAACATTAGCGAAAATGCAAGTAGTGCCCTATTTGCAGACAGCATGCCCCCTTTCAAAGTGGCGCTAAGACAGGAAGCAAAACCGATAATACTAGCCTCCAATGATTCTAATTCAGGCTGCAGCACAAGTGACTCTGGCTCAGGCTGTAGCACAAGAGATGTGCCACCACCAGTAGAACCGCATACACCACCACCAGTAGAGCAGCCCGCACCAACACAAATAGAGATAAAACCAGTATTTTCGCAGCAACAAGGCCAAGACCAAGGGCAAGACCAATCACAAAACCAAGCCATGGATCAGGCACAAGGCCAGAAACAAGCCCAGCAGGCCGAGGCCGAAGCCAATGCTATTGCGAAACTCCAGAACGAAAACAAGCTTTCTAACACCGGCAATGTAAACGGAACGGTAGAAAACACAGTTGGCAATTCTTTAGATAGTAAAAATACCAACGCTAATGCCAACGCTTTAGATAATAAGGTGACTAATACAGCTGGCGGCGCCACTGTCGATGCCAGCAGTGCTAATAGAAATGCCAATAACATCAATGTTGGCGGGAATACTTATAAATCATATTCCAATGCCAGAGGTGAAGCTCTACCAGGAAATGACTGTCAAACATTTGCAGTCAGACTCGATGGACATTTCCTGGGTACCGGAGGCGCAGTTGGACTTTCAAACTCAGACAATAAGTGTATTGAAGCCAAGGCCGTGAAAGTCAACTGTGATGCTACAGACACGATGAGCAGGGCCAATATCAATAACTCTAAAGCTGAGCAAAGCTGGTTGCAGTTTGCTGATAAAAACCAACAGGCCGAGATCGTCGATCACGGTATCAAGAGCGCCAAACACATTTCAGATAATGTTGTGGCGAAATCTGCCGAGTGTGTTCAGGGTGAGAAACAAGTGGCTCCACCAGTGCCTGCACGCCAAGAGGAACGTAAAGAAGCCGGAAAGGGTAATTATGCGACAAAAGAGGAAATACACGCCTTAGAACAGCGCACAAACTCTAAACTTGATGCTGCCTATAAACGCCTTATGCAGAAGTAGCCAGTGATAAAGAGATAAAGCGAATCGATATGGCTCAGGCCTATCGATTCGCTGGGCAGCTGCATTATTTTACATAGAGGTTTAAGTATCATGGGTGATCGAATTATAGGAAGACAAAATGAGAAAGTGGCACTGCCTCAGGAACTGACATTCAGTGACGTAATCGCCATGGAGCAGTCTAATCGAAGCAGCCATACTAGAATTAGAGAAACACATCATAAGGTTTCTTCTGGTGAGTTCATCGATTTCTCAGAGAGCGACGCTGTTAGTGCTGTACACAAGCCAAAGGTGGCCGGAAAAGACTCAGCAATTCAATTTGAACAGAGCCTAACCAAAGCCGATGCTGAGTCGAGAAGTATGAAATATGATGCGGCTTCCAATTCTTACCAAACAGATGACGGCTACATACTACCCTTGGGCGCACCAAAGATTGAGAGGCTCTCTGGCTATGAATTGGAGAACCAGCTCAAAGAGCTAGCTGCAAGCGAGAAGCACAAAGACAAGGCAGGGGTCCAGCCACAAGTAAATGAGCACCGTATAGCAGACAACAATTCACTTGTCGCTCTGCCTGGTAGTGAGCTAAATTATGGCACCCTGGCTAAAGGTTTGAACGGTCGCAGTCTCTATGCTCCGCCGAGTACTTCTTGCAGTGAGACCTCGGTCTCTGTCGACGCTCACGCCTTGGGATTTTCAGGAGGGATGACTATTTACGACAAGCAAAACGATGATTGTCGCTTAGCTCAGACGGTGGCTCAGTCATGCGCCATCGCCGAGCTTATCTCGCTCGATGTGCAAAATGCCCCCAATGCAAAGGAGCTGATGAAGCGTTCTGATGCAGTAGTAACAGCCACCGACTATTGTGCTGAGACTATTGCTGCTGTCAAAAACGAGGAACGGCAATCGAAGGCAGAGGAGCGGCAAGCGGAGAATGAGGAACTGCAAGGGAAGTCAGAGGAACTACAAGTGAAGTCAGAGGAGCTACAAGGGGAAAGAGCGGAACAACAAGCGCTAAGTGGTTTCTCCATAGGTCAGAGCCAGGAAGTTAAACATATCCAGGTACCAAATGTCACTAGAGAGTCGCACCCAAGCACAAAACAGGAAACAAACCATCTCTCAGCAGAAATCGGGTATGGAAGCACTGAAACCAATAACATCTTAGGGTCAACATCAATGCAGACAGTTCTGGAAGCCCAGTGACGGAAGACAAAGCGGAAAAGCAATCAGAGGAAGAATGATTAGGACAAAAGAGTTCGAGATTGCCAGGAGCTGAAAGTGCTAGATTGTATGATTTCCTACGATTACAAATTGCTCTTTCAGCTCAGTAAAGAGTTCAAAACAATGGTTCGCCAGCGCTTCACTCGGCAGGAGACAATGATCGGCGGCTAGAGCCACAAGGTCTTGATATGATCTCGTTCCTCCAGCAGCTGTCTCGACAATGAGGGCAGTCAGCTCATTGATTTCAATCACTCTGATCTTGTGTGAACTAGGATTTCGCACCGCTAATAACACCACATCTTTGCCAATAAAAGCTAGAGGCCCTTTGTTGTCAGCAAGCGAGTCGATAGCGCTGAGAATGTCTGGAATATCAAACTGATAGCGCAGCATTTTCGAACATGGATTGATCACGGGCGCTAGGGAGGAGAACTGCCTAGCGTCTTTTAGTTCTGGTTGCTTATCGAAGTGAATCTCAACGTCAAGCTCGCATAGTGCAGCCTCTGTCACTTCAAAGTGAATTAGATCTGCCATGTAGGGATGGTTCGAGGCTAGCGTACTCTCTTCAGACAGAAAGTATTGATGAAAATGAGCTGCCATGTTATTCAAAAGAAAGTGATTGCAGTTACTCGGTCTATTTAGCGAAAGTTCAGGCATTTTCTTGCAATATGAAAGAACCAGCCTCTCCCACTGCTCTCCGGCAATCTTGCATGTGCGCGGACAAATTGCTTTCATGGTTTCTAGCCTGTTAGCCTTGAGCACCGCTGCATAAACAGACGCGCCGCGGAGATCTAGCTTCTCATCTGGAAAATCAGACAGCAGCCCTGTGGCTGCGGCGTCGGCAAAAAACGTGGGGTCGGTCCAGAGGCGGACCAACAATTCTTCTATTTCAGTTAGCTTAGAGTCGCTCATTCATGTGCCTAGCGGTGCGTTGGAACAGATAGTTCTGATGGCGGTAATTTCGTTGGCTAGCTCGTCAAAGCTTGGCATATTCTGATCTCTTTCGATGGTTACACCGTGCACGATTGTCTTGGTCAAAGCATATTGCAATAAATCGTAGACTGCTTGAGCTATTGGGGCGCCGTGTGTATCGAGGACAATGTCACTGCGCTCCTTATGGCCAGCCATGTGCACTTGTACTGTGCGCTCTATGGGGATCTGAGCAAGAAACTCGTAGGGGTCTAAACCATGATTGATCGAGTTGACATATACATTGTTCACATCCAGCAATAGCCCACAGTCGGCTTGTTCAATCAGCTCACTTATGAATTGAGACTCGCTCATAGTGCTACCTGGCACTTTCATGTAGTAAGTAGTGTTCTCCACAAGAAAGGGAATTTCAACATACTCTTTGACACGCTTTATTCGTGCCACCATATGCGCCAGTGTTTCTTTGCAGAAAGGAACAGGAAGTAGTTCATGCAAATAAACTTCGCCCAGGCTGGCGAAGCAAATATGGTCGCTAAACCATGGTGCGCGAATTTCAGTCACGAACTGCTTGAGCCCGCGCAGGTATTCTTCGTCTAATGAATCGGTGCTACCGAGAGAAAGATTTACACCATGGCTAACTGCAGTATAAATAGAACAGGCACGTTGTAAGAGATCTTTGCTCTCCCCGCCTTTGCGCATATATTGCTCTGGAATAATTTCAAGGAAATCAATTTTGTCAGTTGCTGAGAAAATTTCTTCTGCCAATTCACGACGCAAACCGATGCCAACTCCAAGGTGGGGCAGCGTTTTTTTTACACTTAAGAAGTCACTATTCATGTGCTTTACCGGCAGAAATATTTGATAGTTCAAATGGTAGACGGTTTCAGTATACTTGCTCTTATCTTCAATGCAAGCCCCCTTCTCGGGGCCTAATTCGCTGTCTTTTGTACTGTCCGTATTTTGTCACAGTCGGCTAACTATGATGCCTTCGTCCTAACATTTACTACAGACCAATTCGAACACATTACTAGCGCTTTGCCTTTGCAAAAGTCGCTTCGGGAGGATTTTACTATGGCAGACGGTTTCGGCAAATTGGATCAAGTGGAAAAATCAATTAACTCAGGCGACGCTAAGGCAGCTGATGGTGTTCTCGCAACTATTGGAGATCGAGGTGATCAGGAACTATTCAAGGGTATGATTGCGAAAAAGTGTACTGCTAATGATGGCCTTCCTTCTTGCACAATCGACATGAACGAAGGCGATGGTAGCATTCACTTCGGTGGCGAACACAAAATGACCATGACTGATGACGGTGTTAAGCTCGGTATGAGAGATGACCAACCGAGCATGTCTGATCGGTTCAAAGAAGCTGTGAGTGGTCTCAAAGATACCGTAGTTAATTTTGTCAGTGATATAGATCCCGCGAAGCTGGTGGGCAGCGGTATTGCTGGAGACGACGCGAATAAATTAAGAGATCGGGACAACGAGATTAAAAAGCACGTAGATAGATAATTAGATCAGAGAAACTAAATTTATACCCATTGAAAAATGGGCTACCTATATCTGAGCCAAACTTATGTTTTACCTGCAAATACCAAATTGTCCAGATTTTGTCATCTCCTTTGGCTATTCTCGAAAGAGGCGGGCTGATTGATTCTTTATGAATCGGAGGATGGTTAAATATGAGCGACAAGATCGAATGGGCTCTTGATAGCATTAAACAAAATTTGGTCGTGTCTGATGCTGTCAATCAAGGTATGTCACGGGACGAACAGTTGGGCTTTGCTCGCCAACTCGTGCAGGGCAGCTCTAATGTGAAGGATCAGCGATGCGGCGAGTTTACGAAGCAATTTGGCAACCTGGAAATTAGTTTCGACACTGATAGGGGAGAGAAAGTTGTTACCGACATAGTGAATAAAACTTCTGGCAAAGATCTCTATGACACACCAGAACAGCTATACCAGGCACGGCGTGAATCTTCGGCTAGTAATCAGCGCGATGCGATGGTAGGTATTGATGACAGAAGTACGGTAGCTTTGTGCAAAGCAACTACCGCTGAAGAAAGGAAGATCGCTAGTAAAGTTCTAGAAGACTTGCTAAATGGTAGTGATGTTTCAGCGCAACTGAATAGTTCGCCAAATTCCGCTCGGGAGATTCTTGCCGTGGTAAAGCAAGATCTACTCCAGCTTTCGAATGGGGCTGGTGGAAAAGTGGGAACTGAAAACACTGAAGGCCTAGCTACTGATTTTGAGCGCTCCCGTTTCATTGACTTTACTACAGTAAAAGGTGAGCGCGTGGCAATAGAGGAAAATCAATTTGGCGTGATTAAAGACATGAAGGTTAACACCGCAGTTTTGCCTTTCAACCTGATTCCTTCATACAAGAGCACAATTGATGTGTATGATCGCGTCGGTGAAGCCGAGGCGCGGGCGCAGCAGGAAAAAGCCGAGCATCCCAATCGTGGCCTTCTGGAAATAATGGCAGGTAAGCCTCTGGACGGCAACATCATAATTGACAGAGCCGCTGAGAGGTCACAGGAAGATGTTAATGGCTATGGAAAATAAAGGCTATGGAAAATATTGGCTCGATCATGCCTGATTGCAAAAAGATTGGTCAATATACAGCGGAAGCTGCCTTAGAAAGCAGCGACTGTCCCAGCAATTTAACCACCGTCTGGAATGAAGAATTATCTAGTGCCTGGAAAAAAGAAAAGAGTAATATCGTCGCTGTCAGCGGACAGATGGAAGCCGGTGGTGGTGTAGTTCTCAATAGAGCTATGCTGCCCCATTTGGCCATTTCCAACGGCGAGAGCCTTGTTCTTACTGCTGCTCATCTAGTAGACAAGAAAAAATCAATTCTTGTTGGTACTTACGACTCTGATGGCGAAATGGGCGATATGGACCAGGCCAAACTAGTTGCTCTTGATAGAACAAAAGATCTAGCGCTGCTTCGAGTCTCTCTTTCCGAGAAGCCTCGTGCCGATGGAATAAACTATCAGGATCTAGGAGAGGCTAAGCCTGGGAAGAAGGCGTTGGCTGTACTTACAGACGATACAACTAGGTCACTGGGCTTCTTTGAAGTGTCTGCTAGCAGCTCTTATGGTGCTGTCGGCGGAGAAGCCATCAGGAAGCAGTATCCGGTGGTGACCATGGCCGACGATACGAATATTGTAGTTTTTACAACTCCAGACGCTCCCGGAACTTCTGGCAGTCCTGTTGTTTCTGAGGAAGGAAAAATTCTCGGACTAGTAAGCCAGAGGCTTCCCAAGATTGAATCAAACAAAGTATGGCTCGACAATGAAAGTAAACCGCTGTGGCAACAGACCGCAGCGGTAAGTAGTCGTGAAATCAGAGCTTTCTTGCAAGATGTCGATACTTGCAAAGTAATTCGTTCTGGCTTGAAAAAAAATCGAAAGGCATGGCCGCTTAATTTGAGGTAGCTTCATAAACCATTTGATATTATGTTTCGTTCTTTGCTACGCGATGGGCCGGGCGACAAACTTCAACTTTAGTCATGCCTCCCGAACCAATGAGATCAGCTGCGTAAGTTGTAAGGTCTACTCCTCGATGAAGTTTTCTCCCTTGATATAGTTCATCGGGAGTGGATAGGCGTCCGAAACCACCTTTGTCACGAACAGTTATGATGGCAGACTGTCCTGTTTCTATGTTAGTAATTTCCAGCTTTTGGCCTAGCTTCGCGCCGAGAATGGGCTCGCGTAAGTCAACAGCCGCCCCTACGAGGTGGCCTGTGTTGGCCGAATGATTGTAAGTGGAGCCATCTGCCGTTTTATTGCCGGTCGGCTTGTAGAGAGTGGCATAAGCTACTTCGCATTCTTTTGCTTTATTATTATTTGCTTCGAAATTTTTAGGGCTGACTGCCTCAGTGACTTGTTTTGCTTCTGGCACTGGATGTGATACCGCTTGCGAGACAGGTTTTGCTTCCAGTGCTGCCTGCATTGATGTTGGCCCTAATATGTTATTGGTTTCAGTGCTTCCATACCCGATTTCTGCTGAGAGATGGTTTGTTTCCTGTTTTGTGCTTGGGTGCGACTCTCTAGTGAGATTTGGTACGTGGATATGTTTAACTTCCTGGCTTTGACCTATGGAGAAACCGTTTAGCATATGTGCCACACTAGGATTGTGTACAGCTGAGGTTTTTGCCTGCTCAACTGTCAACTTTCTAACTCTACTATAGTCATCATCTGCAAATGAGATAATTGCTGGTACGAAAGAATCTTGGTGCCGTGCCGATAGCGGCTCAGGGTTGAAATTTTCTGGTGTTTTCATAATTGGTAAATCTGCTAGTTTGAGTTTGGTAAATACATAAATGTGCGCACGTCTTTACAGACGTACAGAAGCTTGACGAATACACACACACACACACGTACTCATACACACTGAGGTGCGTACCCAGGTGTTAATGGTTGTAGAGAGTTAGTAATACTCCAGTGGATTTGGAATTGCGCTAAGGTTCACCGAGGACGGCAAAACTGGAGACTTTGCCGTTTGTGGTTTTTGCTCACATTGAGATTCGGATTTTGAACATATCATGCCAAGCGTGACCAATGCCGAACACTTTACGAGCAAAAACAAAGAATTCTCAAAGATCGTTCTTATGTCCTCGTTACAGCCGGACCTAATTGGCGTCTCACTTCTGGTATTGTAAAAATGAATGTGCTACCTGGCCGACTCGGCTCAGTGTTACTTTCCACCCAGATAGTGCCACCATGCAATTCAACAAGCGCTTTGCAAATGGTCAGCCCTAGGCCAGTGCCGATATTTTTGTCGCTTTCTCTTACTTGCTCGAAACGTTCGAATATACGGTCACGCAGCTGCGCGGGAATACCAGGACCTTGATCCTTAATCGAGAAATGTACCAGCTGCGACTTCGACTCGGCCTTGATGGTGATCTCAGCTCCAGGCTGAGAGAACTTTAGGGCATTACCAATAAGGTTAGTAAGAATCTGATTGACTCGGTCTGGGTCGCAGGATACTAGGCCGTGGGCACAATCTATAGTCACCCTGCATTTTGCGTGAGTAGCCTGGTCACGAGTAAGTAGCTGTGCTCTTTCTAGAAGCTTCTGACTCGAGATACTGGTAGTCGAGAGTCTCAAGGCACCGCTTTCAATTTTATCCAGATCGAGCAGATCTGTGATTAGCACCGACATCTGTTGTGTCGATTGTTTGGCCATAGACAGCATGTTTTTGCCATCTTGATTAATTTCACCAAACGATCCTTGCTCAAACTTTTCGAAAATACTAGAGACCATTGTTAGTGGCGATCGCAGATCCTCACTGACCATGTTAACCACATCTTGTTTTAGGCGTTCTGCTTCCTTAAGGTTGGTAATGTCATGAAAGATCAAGATCAGGTTTCCATCTTTAGGCACTCTGCTTAAAGAGATCAATACGTTTAAGGCCTTACCCGCTGTAGTTTTAAGGAATCCTTCGAAGCTGCTGGCGAAATTTTCGCTGCTACTTCCAGAAGAGCCTTTGGCGGCAGCCGAAATTTTTACGATTGCGTCTTGATTGATGTTTCTTTCTAAAAGAGTAAGACAGCTCGCTCCCACCAGTCTTTGCGTCGGGATGCCCAGAGCTGATTCCACATAGGGGCTGATGCGCAAGATATTTAAGTTGTTATCGGTAACACAAATAATATCCCTGGCATTTTGGATGATAATCCGCTCTCGCTGCAATAGATCATCTATACCCTTGGCCATTTTGTGCAGATTGAAGTCTAACTCTGCAATCTCATCCGTTCCAGTGGCGAGTTCCCTGAGCTTTTGACCCTGGGCTATGCGCCGACCATTGTCGGCCAGGTATGCTAATCGTTTGGTTACTAGGCGGGTGGTAAGAAATGCCAGGCCGACAGTTCCAAGAATGTTGAGAATGAGAGCGAGCCATAGCTGAATGTGCATTGATTGACGAAGTTCGGCCTGCGCAGCCGGATCTGAAGCGGAAATGGCATTTTGCTTTTCGCTAAGCGCAATTAGCTCAGGAGTAATGATCTTCTCAGCAAAGTGCTTAGATTCTATTCGGATGCGCATTTCTTCAGCTTCATCGCCATGTAAGAATGCCCGCTCGGCCCTCATTACAAGAGCATTGCCCTCATCTACCGCACGACTGACTGCCTGCAATGTCGCCTGATCTTGACTACGGTCATTGCCGATTAGAGTAAGCAGACGGCTGATTTTTTCTTTAGCAGTGCTGATTCGCGCTTTGTGAGCAGAGCCTGGCGCAAATTCGGCCACGTTCAGTCGCAGTGATTGCAGCCCTGTATATAGCTCTTGGATGAGCTCATTGATTAAATTGGAAATTTCTTGGGCGCGCTCGGCGCGAACCGCGGCCGCCTCGGCCTGAGCTTGCAAACTAGCCATAACGGCAACGAAGCCGCACTCAAAAACAAGCGGAATAGATACTAGAATGAGACCTTTGGCTACAATTCCTAGTCTAAATTTGTTCAATTCTCAACGCCGTAGGGGCAATAAGCCAGCATTCTAACATCCTCGATACTGTCCGTATTTTGTCACGCATTTCTGGCACAATATATTCAGTGCCCCTAAACTTTGCCGACAGAAGATCTATCTCAACGGAGTTCTTTATATATGGCGAAAATTTTACTTGTTGAAGATGATATGGTGGTGGCCGAGTCAATTAAGCTCTGGCTCAAGAATCAACAGCAAGTGGTTGAACATGTCAGTGATGGTAACGCAGCCCTTGAGCTGATCACCTTTAGCAGTTACGAAGCAATTATTCTCGATTGGGAATTGCCAGGCCTCAGCGGGGTGGAAGTATGCCGCCGGGTGCGCGCCAGCCACAACCGAGTGCCGATTTTGATGCTTACTGGAAAAGACAGTGTGGAGCATAAAGTCACAGGTCTTGATGTGGGTGTGGACGACTATCTGGCTAAGCCATTTAGTTTGAAAGAACTAAGTGCTCGGCTTAGAGCCATTGTCCGTCGCTCTGGTGGTGTTGCCTCAAACATTTTGCAGGTAAATGATATTACGCTTGATTCTGAAAGCCATCGTGTCACCAGGGGCGGTGAAGAAATCGAGCTAATGCCTCGCGAATTTGCTGTACTTGAGTTTCTCTTGCGTAACAAGAATCAAGTTTTTAGCGGTGAAGCACTTTTGCAGAAGCTTTGGCACACCGATTCTGATTCTTCAAAAGAAGCTGTGCGCGCCTGTATCAAAAGATTGCGCCAGCGCATAGACATGGGTGACGACGAGAGTCTCTCTATCATTGAAACGGTACCGAAGATTGGCTATCGCATCAGGCAGCACGATTCTGGCAAGTGTTAGGTAGCCCAAGCTCGATCTATTGAGAAGATTTTGCGTTCCAAGCGATTTTGTGTTCCGGCGTTTTCTCGTTTTCTGTTGTCATTAGACCTCTCGAATTACAGAAGTTTGCGTATAGTCTAGTCTAGTTCTGAGAACCGTTCTGCACTGCTGGATTTAGGTCAAAGCGATCAGCGTTCATGACTTTATTCCATACTGCCACGAAATCTTTGACGAACTTCTCTTTGGCGTCATCACTGGCATAAACTTCGGATATTGCTCGAAGTTGTGAGTTCGAACCAAACACGAGGTCTACAGCAGTGCCAGTCCATTTGACAGTAGCTGTTTTGCGGTCCGTTCCTTCGTATACATTCTCGTCAGTGGCCGACTTTTTCCATACAGTGTTCATGTCGAGCAGGTTGACGAAGAAATCATTGGTCAATGAAACAGGTCGCTTAGTGAATACTCCTAGTTGTGAGTGGTCGGCATTTGTATTCAAGACTCGCATGCCGCCCAATAGAACAGTCATTTCTGGCGCAGTTAGTTTGAGCAGCTGTGCGCGATCTATCAGCTTTTCAGTTACAGACCTGTCTAGTTTGTGACCGCGGAAGTTGCGGAATCCGTCAGTAGTTGGTTCGAGCACTTCAAATGATTTGGCATCGGTCAACTCTTGAGTAGTGTCAGTTCTTCCTGGTGAGAATGGCACCTTTATGTCGTGTCCACCGTTTTTAGCAGCGGCTTCAACACCGGCGCATCCGCCGAGCACGATTAGATCTGCGAGAGATACTTTTTTGCCACCAGTCTGTGAGCTGTTGAAATCACTTTGAATTTTTTCTAGTGTTTGCAAGACTTTTGCTAGTTCGGTCGGATTATTTACTTCCCAGTTTTTCTGGGGCAAGAGTCGGATGCGAGCACCGTTGGCGCCACCACGTTTGTCCGAGCCGCGGAAGGTTGAGGCAGATGCCCAGGCTGTTGATACCAATTGTGGTATGGAAAGACCTGATGAGAGCAGCTTGCCCTTGAGAGTGGCTACGTCTTGATCATCTATTGATTTGTAGTCGGCAACAGGCACTGGGTCTTGGAATAGCTGGGGTGGTGCGACCAATGGCCCTAGGCAACGGCTGACTGGCCCCATGTCGCGGTGGGTGAGCTTGTACCAGGCTTTGGAGAAAGCAATTCTCAATTCCTCAGGATTTTCATGGAATCGTTTTGAAATCGGCGCGTAGATTGGGTCAACCTTGAGAGCGATGTCTGTGGTGAACATCATCGGTGGGTGTTTCTTTTTCGGGTCCTGTGCATCTGGCACTAGCTCTTTCGAAAAGTCTCCTTTCGGAGTCCACTGATGACCGCCTGCTGGGCTCTTGGTCAATTCCCACTCTAGGCCTAAGAGATGATCGAAGTAGCCATTTGACCACTTGGTTGGAGTCGAAGTCCAAGCGCCCTCGAGGCCGCTACCAATTGTGTCGTCACCATTGCCGGTGCCAAAAGTATTTTTCCAGCCAAGACCTTGCTGCTCGATGCTGGCTGCTTCTGGGGCAGGGCCAACATATTTGTTTGGATCTGCTGCCCCGTGAGTTTTGCCAAATGTATGTCCGCCAGCAATGAGAGCAACGGTTTCTTCGTCGTTCATTGCCATACGGTCAAAGGTTTCTCTAATGTCTTTGGCGGCCGCAAGTGGATCTGGCTTACCGTTTGGACCTTCTGGATTGACATAAATGAGTCCCATTTGCACGGCAGCCAGTGGATTTTCGAGTTGTCTATCACCGGTGTAGCGCTTGTCTCCCAGCCATTTGCTTTCTGGTCCCCAGTAAATATCTTCTTGTGGTTGCCAGACGTCTTCGCGACCGCCAGCGAATCCGAAAGTTTTAAAGCCCATAGACTCAAGGGAGCAATTGCCAGTAAAGACCATAAGGTCGGCCCATGAGATTTTGTCGCCGTACTTCTGCTTGATTGGCCACAGTAGTCGACGTGCCTTGTCGAGGTTGACGTTGTCGGGCCAGCTATTCAGTGGTGCAAAGCGCTGCGTGCCATAACCGGCGCCACCGCGGCCGTCGGCGACTCTATATGTGCCTGCGCTATGCCAAGCCATGCGAATGAAGAGCGGACCGTAGCTGCCGAAGTCTGATGGCCACCACTCTTGCGAGGTGTTTATCAGTTCTGTGATGTCTTTTTTTAAGACCACCAGGTCGAGTTTTTTAAACTCATCTGAATATCTAAAGTTTGCACCCATTGGGTTGCTCTGCACTGAATTTTGGTCAAGAATTTTTAGGTTCAGTTGGTCCGGCCACCAGTCTCTGTTTGAGTACGCACCGGCCGCCGTAGGCATCCTTTCGGCACCCTTCGCTGCATCGCTGCCGCTCATCATCGGGCATTTGCCTGCTGGCACAGTTTTCTTGGCACCAGGGGTAGTACCATCAGTATTTAGTGCCTTATCTAGCTCTTTCGCCGAGGCACTACTGACAATTTGACTAGCCAGCAAAAGCGAATAAACAAGATTCCTGGTTTTCATTTTTTCTGCCCCTATCGTAGGATCGTGTGATACCAAAGCAATTGCTAATAGGCTAATGACCTATTGGCTATTGCTAGTTTGTTGTGAGTCAGACAGCCTTTTTTCAGGTTTGTTCCGACTCTTCTTGTTGAAGGTCACCAAAGAAGGTGACTTGTACACCGTGAACTTTGAATTTCTTGTCAAGGAGTTTTCCCAGCTGCTCAACTTTTTCAACTGGTACATCGACAATTTGACCGGTTTTAACATCAATAAAATGATGGTGATTGAAAAGATTGGCGTCGTAGCGTACTTTACCGGGCTCGGCCAAGACTTCGCGCACAACCCCGGCATCTTTGAGTGAGTTGAGGGTGTTGTAGACAGTAGCCCTAGATAGTGCCACCGGAAGCTTGCCAGACACAGCTGCCAAAACTTCCTCGGCCGTTGGATGGTCGAGGGTATTTAATAGATACTCAGCAATAACCATGCGCTGTGGCGTTGGTTTAACACCATGGGAGACGAGGACTGATTCGACTGATTGATTGTTTGGAATCATAATACCTTTAGACTAGATCTAATTGCTCTATCCGTCAAGTCAGTTTTCTATGAATTCTTTGGCATTCCCTACTAACTGCGAAGTGATAAATGGCAGTTCTTGGCCGCTAAGTTGCGTGTCCTCTGTCCCTTAATTTTTTCAAGCGTCTATAATTCCAAAGCTTTGCCAATCCGGAGATTGATATAAATGGAATTGAGCGACAAGGGATTTCTTTCACTTTTAGTGGTTTCACTCGTGCTTAATTTCTGGCCGAACGCTGCTAGCGCCCAGAAGCCGCAGCGAAATGCTGCATCACCTAGCTCGGTTAATAATTCAGCGGCAAAGCCAAAGAAATCGTATGAAATCAAACTCAAGATATTAGACGCTGCCGCTCGCGAGAAACTGCTCAATACCCGTATAAATAGCAGTCTTGGCCAAACGTTCGGAGCGTTTAGCAACATGTTCTTTGTCAGGAGCAAATTGGACACTGACACCTGCATCGGTCTAAGCTCCGATGTCGATGGCATAAGTGAGCGCGAATTGATGCCAGCTTTTCCGCACTCATATAAATGCACTTTAAGAGAATTGCTCGATGTCATTGCCATGCAGACAAACACTAAATGGGTTTATCGTGAAGAGAGCCAGGTAATGGGTGCGGACAGCCCTGACAAAAAGACTGCAGATGGAATCGCTATCTTTTCTTTCGTCGCTGCAGATGTAAAACCAAAATTTGAAATGACTGCGGCAAAAGGTTGGAAGAAGATAGAACATAGTTCGTGGACTATGTTTGTGCCGCCGACAGCACCAATGGGTATGGATTTTCACGTCGGTGGCAAGCTGTCTGCTGATACGCCAGAGAAGTTGAAGGAGCTGCTTAAAACCGCGCCCCGTGACGCTGCACTTGATGAATACAAGCGGGTCAAACCCGATGCTACTGCCAATGATTTGAAGCCAGCTAAGATTGGACCGTATGATGCCTATTTATTTGAAGCTGCTCTGCCACCAAATGGCGAGGAGAAAGTTCGCTGGCGTCAGTGGCACTTTGTCGTTGGTAATCAATTGGTTTTTGTAATTAGCACATTGTTCAAAGATAAGGAAGCAAGCCTGTATCCAGATGTTGAGCAGATGATCAAAACTTTTAGAGTGCGCGAGCCGAAAGAAAGTCAGACGATGTGATGGGTTGTGGTGTTCTCGTATTAGCATCAGCGCTTGTCGCCTATGGCACTAATGAGGGCTTAGCTACACAGATCTCAATCATTGTGAAACAATCAAAGTAGGTCTTAACCTCTCCGGTGATTCGATGCGATTGCACGATACCCTATCGCCTTCAACAGCTTTTGCTCGTTTAATCGTTTGTGTTAAATTTGCCGTTATCGCTGGTTTAATCCTATCGTTGCCATATGTCTCTTTCCTGTTGAGCTATGGCAGTGGCCCTCATAGCTTTGCGAGAGAAGATGTTGGACTAAATCAGATTTTCAGTCTGATGCTTAACTGCTTTATCGTGGCGCTAAACCCTTGGCTATACGTCCTATTTCAAGCTTGGACGCTGGTCACGCACTGGCCTTCGCGTGGCGGAATTCCATGCAATCTTCTATCTTCTTTCGAAGCTGTTGCGCCGTTTGTAGCTTATTGCTTCTCCGCTGCCAGTAAGGGCAGAATGGACCTTGAGCCATACTTCCAGCTGAATTCCTCTTCCCGTAAGAAAATAATGTTAGCGGCGCTTCTGGTAATTGCCCTGATGCCTTTCGGTCAGCAGATTCTCAATGCTCCGGCCAGTATGCTTGACTCATTTCGACTGCTCAATCTGTCAATGAAGTACGACAGAAACAAAAACTCTTGGGATGGAGGATTTACTGGCCGACTGCTAGTGATGAAGCTTGTTGAGATGAGTCGGCCGCAAAGTGCTTTCGAGAAGCTGAATGAAATGGTAAGAAGGGAGTTTGCCTCTCAGTCGGTCTCTTTCGAGGAAATTGGGGACGATTATCGCACCGTGCTTAAAATTGACTCAAGCAATAAATTGACGAGCGACCAGTTTGTCGCCCTCTGCCGCCCGTTAGATGACATGCTCGTTGCCTCCTTAGCGAAGATGCGGGCTCGAAACGATCTTAGTTTACATGATGTACGTTATCCCTTTTTTATTGCTGGCAGTTTGGCTCAAGCATACAAACTACACGGCGCCAACGATAGGGCACTCTTTTGGCGTCAGGAGGGTATTTTGGCTGACCGTTTTTTGAGTGGTGGTGAGCATTGCCGAGGCTTGTTGCAGCTAGCAGAGGAGGATTTGAGTTGTGGTCTAGGGGGCAGCGCAAAGCAAGCGGTTAATCTGGCCGTTGCTCTGGAAGAAAGAGCGGGCAAAGAGCCGTCAGGGGGCTTGCACTATTACCTTCCAGATAACCGGGTCTGGGGAACGTCAAATACGTTCGTCGCACCGACGGTATACGCTGCTGCGCGAGACTTGCATAGAAGAGCTAGTCTAAGCGCGCAGTCTGGAGAGTATTCTGAAGCGGTGCACTATCTTGAGCAGGCGCTGAAGTTGGAGCAGGAGTTTTTGACAATAGAACCGGCGTTAGCTGTTTACGAAAATCAGATAGCCGATTTTTATGTGCAGGTCAAAGATTTTAGGGCCGCAGAAGCCCACTACAAACGAGCCTTATCAATTGATGAGCAAATCGTCAGACAAAAAGTGGATGTGCGGCTGGCAAAATATCACGAGCAAATTACTGCTGCAGACATTTCTCGCGACCTGCGAAAACTGGCCAATCTCAATCGTCTTGAAAAGAACTATTCTGCTGCTGAGCTGTTACTGTTACGGGCCGCTAAAATTGTTAAAGTTGCCCTTGGCAAAGATTGTTTTGAGAATAAAGAAATTGTCTCTGATCTTGTTGCCGTCAAGAAGGCTCAAGGCCATTGGGCAGCGCTGGAAGAGATGTTTAATCGTGATTTAGCCGTTGCTTTAGCTGACGCGCATGGCGATCAGCTAGACGACCGAGTGACAATTAGTCGAAATCAGCTCGCTCGTTTGTACCTTGAGCGCAAAGACTTTGCTTTGGCGGAAGACCTGAACAAACACACACTTGCGCTTTTTGAAAAGAAGTATGGAGTCACGTCATATGAATTGGAACATTGTCTCGATAATCTCGGCGATACCTATTTAGAGCAAGCGAAATTTGATCTAGCCGAAGCGCAGTATACGAGGGCTATTCGACTATCACACGGTATGTTCCTATCGGGAATTCCATTTGCGCACAGGCTCGACAAATATACAGAATTGAACCGCCGTCGCCACCGCTGGAAAGAGGCAGAAAGTTCGTGCCGCGAAGCATTGAAGATAAGAGAACGCTACGTGAGCGGCAATGAGGCTGAACTCGCCAACAATCGCAGGCAGTACAGAGAATTGCTGGCCGAAATTAAGGCCAATAGCAACGCTATGGTTGAAACACCTTTCATTCGAACACCTATAGCAGTTCCTTAGCTACTACATCTCTATGGGCAACAGAAATATGTTGAGTAAAGGGAAGCTTTGTAGATTTTAGTCTGGCGAATATGCCTGCTACTCTGATGCCTTTGGAGTGCAAGCTAGAAGAGCTTCTTCAACTAAATTGTCCTTTGGAAACTCTTCGTGAATTTTGACGAGTGAAGGATACAGCGCTGGATGACCCAGTTCTTTTGCTGCTTCCAAGGCGAGGTGCCAAACGCTATCTGTTTCTAGTGCTGCGATCAGTGGCTCAATTACTCGTAAGTCTTTGCCTGCAGCCAGGCCTGCGATTGCCTCATGGCGTGTTTCGTCATGTGCATCGTCTACTCTGGCAAACAATGCATCTTTTATATCTTGACGCATCGGTTGTTCGCTGCTCGCGCCAAGGTATAGGCCAAAGGTGGCCCAGTCTCGAACGTCATCGTCTGAGTCTTTTGATAAGGCGATTAATGTACTGATGGAAAGGTCATCATCAGTGCGACCACCAAGAGCGAAGGCTGCAGCATACCTAGTGTCTTGGTTTTGACTATGGGCGACTTTGGCGAGAAACTCTGCGCAATCGTGGATGTCTAGATGTTTGACAGCATAAGCAAGGGCCCCTAGTACTTCTTCATCTCTTTCAATTATCATCATAGCCGCGATTGCAGCGCTAGCACCTTCTTCGTAGGTTCGCCCTGGCTCTCTCATTAGTACCAGTGCTGCCAGTTTTCTTTCGCTGGCTTGGTGACTCACCGTTAGCTTGACCATTGCTTCGAAAACTTCTCGTGATTTGCTTTGCTGAAGGACGATAAGTGCCGGGGAGTGCTCTAGCTTGTCGGCTAAGGCCAATTCGACTAGCTCGCAGAGGGGCAGTGCTTTTAAGTCTTTGATTTGAGTAGAGACTGGTTCGATTGAATAACCAGCTGCAACTAGCGCCCTAGACAATTGAACCCCAGGAGTCTCATAGGTAATCAGGATATCCCATGGTCCGATTGGGTCTCCAGCGCCAGGGAGCTTTTCTACGATGTCCCTAAACTTCTGATCAAACGGATACTGCGCCATCTTAATTTTTTCCGACCAAGTAAGAAAATAGAGCCGATATAACTTTCATGGTTCCAAGTGTCTTCAATATATCAATTGTCTCAGGTTCTATGTTGGCAGCGAGCATAACGTCATCTGCCTTGACGTGGGTGTTGATGATTGTCTGGCCAAATCATTGAGTTTAGGTGTCTAATGGTTTCGCCGTATGGAATCTATCCCTTCAAGTAGTGCTTGCATTGTCTGATATACGTCCATCTTTTGAACGGCAATCTCTTCGTTGTCAGTTAACCCAAGGAAACGAGCTACCCAGGCAGGTCCTGATGAATCGGTGCTTTCGTAGTACTGCTTGATTCGCTCGATTGCTTCTTTGAATAGCCCGTTGTCTATATCAGGCGTGATTGCCTTGAGAACCGATGCTAGGCCACCTGGGTAGTTTTTCACAAAGTAGTACAAGTCGTATGAATCTTTGTCTTTTAAGCGTCCAGCCATTGCGGCGCTCTTCATGACGATAATCGGACATACGCTGGCAACTTTGCACTCTGCCTTGTCGGTGCCACCACCATTTGGCAGTTCGCCTGAAATAGTAACAATTTCGAATCGGTCGAACACAAGATCAACGCCACGCGCCTTGAGAACGTTGGCGTCCTGAATTGGTTCATGCCTTCTGTTTTTTCCTGATTCGACCTCATACTCTCCAGTCAGCAGGTCGACAATAACTGTGAATTTGCGATTCGCTAGCTCAATGTATCTGAAGTATTGAAATTGCTTGGCTTTATCATCGTTCTGCTCGTAGCCGTGTTTTGTCAGAAGCTCGTGGATTTTTTGATAGGAGTCTTCTGGGATGAGCAGATGATTCAGAGCTAGATCTATGTCTGTTGTTCCTTGATGCGGGGTATCTGCGTTGTTGGCAAGCAATGTTGGTACCCAGCCGCCGACTATGACGACATGCTGCCAGATCGTTCCAAGAATTCTATGTAGCTCAAGAAGCACTGATTCGCATGCCATGAGCTGCTCTGGGTTGTAATCACTAGCTTTCATTTGTACCTACTCTCTCCAGGCCTTTTTGATTCGTGAGTCCAGAATGATTTCCGCAGTCTCCTGGGTGCGTCCAGTTTGTGCAGCGAAGTCTAGATACAATTGAATATCACTGACTACAGTAGTTTCATTTACCAATCTTTTGTTGAAAAGTAGGTCGTCGTCAAATGCGGTGAGCAGAACAAAATTGCCGCCAGAGTTTACTGTCTTCAAGTCTAACGCTTTGGCGATTGCATCTGCACTGCCCGATACGTAGCAGTGACTTCTGTTTATGACGCTCACGTATTGGGCGCCAATCAATCTGGCTGCAGAATTTAACGTAAAGGCATATTCGATAGCGTTTTCATGGCAGTAATTTGCTAGTTGCCTTTCAACTTCAGAAAGCGGCTTTTCTGAATATAGTTGCAGGTGTTTGTTCTTGTTGAATCGATATGCTTCTCCCCACTGCTTAAGCAGAAGCTCAGGTTTTGTTAGAAAGAACGTTCCATCAAGCTCCTCACCAATTTCAGATTGAAGAATTTTTTTCTTCACCTGAGAGGCCAAACCGTTACTCACGCGAGCCTCATTTGCCAGCTCATGTACAAACCAATTTCGTTTCGGTTCAGTCAGCAGGCGCCGAATTGTACGACTAGCCTTTTCTTGAAATATTGAGACTAGCTCGCGCTTCTCTGTCTCATGTTTGAAGCCGAATCGTTCGATGTAGATGTGTCCAAAGCACAGATGGCAATTGCCTGTTAGGTCAAGAAAGCCTACATCTGATTCTTTGCATAGATTGCGGCTGGTTTCGCTCATGTAGGGAGAGATGATGACGAAGAAGCAGTCTTTGAGTGCTTTGAGTCTCTTCCAGTTTTCCCAGATGGCGATTGTGTTTCTTGTAGTTAGCGGTTGGCCGCTGCTAGATACATCAATGATCAAATTGTATTTCTTGCTGCCTATTGAAACCAGGCCGTGTAAATCGAAACCATATTCCTTATTCTTTGTATTTATCCGAACTTCTTCAACAAACGGAATCTCCGAAAGAAGCTTTTTAAGGGCTTCTTCGGCGTCTAGCTTAAGTTTTGAACTGTGGGTGGAGTGTGTCATGCTATTTGTGCCAGTAGTAGACATCAGTAATTATACCCATTTTAACAAATGTTGAAACAAGATTGTATAGTGATGTTTACGTACGTATGTAGTAGTGAATTGAGCTGTTAGAAGTCTATTCCACTATTGCCGTGGTACTTTCTTTGCTAGTTTCCGAGACATGGAAAAGCGAGTATGTACTACTGCTCTGCTGATTTCGGAGTGCAAGCTAGAAGTGCTTCTTCAATTAATTCGTCACCTGGAATGCGCTCGTTGAGTTTGACTAGCGAAGGGTACAACGCTGGATTGGCAAGTACTATTGCGGCCTCTAAGGCGAGATGCCAAACTTCATCTAGTTCTAGCGCAGCAATTAATGGCTCTAATACTCTTGGATCTTTGCACATGGCAAGACCTTCTATGGCTTCGTACCGCGTCTCTTCATGTGAGTCATCGATATTGGCGAATAGAGCTTCCCTTATGTCGTCTCGAATAGATGGTTCTTGATCGAGGCCGTTGTGTAGGCCAAAGGTTGCCCAGTTTCGAATGTCCTCATCAAGATCTTGCGATAGCATGATTAATGCTTTGATGGCGATATCGTCGTCAAGGCGACCACCAAGAGCATAGGCTGCTGCATATCGAGTACTTACATTGGTACTCTGAGCCACGTGAGCTAGGAAATCAGAGCAATCGGCTATCTCTAGGTGAGAAACGGCATACGCCATTGCTCCTAAAGCAGAGTCGTCTTTTTCGGTTGCTATCATTGCCTCAACTGCAGCGACAGCTTCGTCTTTGAACGTGACGCCAGGCGTGCGCATCAAGATCAATACCGCAAGTTCTCTTTCTAAGGCAAAGTCGCTTACGGTTAGTTTTAGTGCGGTTTCAAGAACTACCCTTTCTTTGCTAGCTTGAAGTACCAGTAGAGCTGGAGAGTCGTCGAAATCATCTCGAAGAGCTAGTTCAAATAGGTCTGGAATTGGTAATTGTTTTACGGCAGTGATAGCCGCATTAATGGTTTCGCTGGAGTATCCGGCCTTGATGAGAGCTTCAAATTCCTCTCCGTTGGTATTTGGACTGGTGAGTAGGTTATCCCAACCGATCCACGGATATTCCTCACATTCAGCCTCACAAAGGCTTTTTATAGTGTCTCTAAATTTCTGATCAAACGGATACTGCGCCATCTTGATCTTCCTGAACCACAGCTTGCTTCCGCTTCAGTCTAGCCACGAAGAATCCAGAAAAATCATGACGTGATGGCAAGAATAGTGCATAGCCTTGAGCGGCTTCTTTCTCTAAACCAAGCTGGCTGAGAGAATCATTGATGAAGTAGCAGCTGATGTCATCGCGGTCAAAGTCGGCACCGCAGTCTTCATTGAGAAACCACTCAATCATGTCTTCGTTCTCTTCTTGCTCAATTGAGCAAGTTGAATAGATTAGTGCACCACCTGGTTTGACTAGTTTTGCAGCGTTAGTGAGCAGCGCTTTTTGAATGACATTGACTTCGGCAATATCTTCTTCTTTCAGCTTCAGTCTGATATCTGATCGCTTGTTGATGACGCCGGTGCCGGAGCAGGGTGCATCAACTAAGACTTTGTCCACCGGTGGATGTTCATAGGTGGTGCCGTCGGCGGTATAAGTTTCGATGTTGGTCAGACCAAGACGCAAGCGATTTTCTTTGACCATGTTCAGTCGCTTTTCATGCTTGTCTATGGCAATGATGCGACCTTTATTGTTCATCAATTCGCCAATGTTGACAGTTTTGCCGCCAGGGGCAGCACAGAGGTCAATGACAACATCGCTTGTTTGCGGTGCCATTACTTGACCGACAAAAGCCGCGGCTTCATCTTGTACGGAGAATATGCCATCATCGTAACCAGGTAGTTTCTCGATGGGGCCCTTGAGGCTCTTTCTTTCGGTGATAACTAAGCATGTGGGCACAAGCATAGAGCGCTCGGCGACCACACCTTTATCGAGCAACAGGCGCTGGTAGCCATCGGTTTCCATGGCGATGTCGTTGACTCGCACAGTAAGTTTTGCTGGAACATCGGAGGCCTTGAGCAGCTTCTCTGTTTCTTCAGCGCCAAAGCGCTTCAGCCAGCGCGATACTAACCACAGTGGCATTGAGTGGCGGTCAGCTAGAGCTGCTGCTAGCTCGGCACCTTCTAGTTTGCTCATGTCAACAGGTTCGGCAGTAAGTCTGCCTTTTTCAATATTGCGAATATGAGTACGCAGAATGCCGTTAACAAATTTAGAGAGGCCAACGTGACCAATCACCCGTGCTAGTTCAACAGCGGTATCAACAACAGCACTCTGGGGAATGTCGGGCATTGATTCGATTTGGAAGAAAGCAATGCGAAGTAGATTGAGCAAAGGCGGCTGAATCTTATCGATAGGTTTGCTAGCAACAGCGCCGATGGCTTTGTCTAGAGTATTTTTGTTGCGTAGCACACCTTGTACTAGGGCGGTGATAAAGGCCCGGTCTCTTTCGGATAAATCCCATTTGCTGCCATCAAGGGCATTGGCTAGAGCAATGTTTGTGTAGGCACCTTTTTCTTGCACCTTTATCAAAACTTCTACAGCAATTTTGCGTGATGACACTCCGCGTTTGCGTAGGTGCGAATCATTTTTCTTTAGCGCAGGCTTTGGCTCGCTATTCTCTGCACTCATGTAAGACACTCACCTGTTTCCAATCTAACGCCATTTACCCAGGCTGCCGCGGCCAGTTTGGCCCGGTTTGCCGGTTGCACTTCGAGCAACTCTAATAATTTTTTGTCACCACAGAGAACAAATACTTTGCCCTCAGCTTTGATAATTTCACCAGGCTTGCCACTTGTGGCAGCAGATTGATAGAGAGCGCTCGTATCGTCTAGCATTTTTGTTTTGACAATTTTGAGTTCAGCATCTCTAAAGTTAGCCATGGTAGCTGGCCATGGCGTTAGGCCACGCACAAGGTTGTGAATCTCTTGGGCTGGCTTGCTAAAGTCGATTTTGGAAATAGCCCTTGATAGCATTGGTGCCAGGGTTGTCTTGCTATCGTCTTGTCTTTCGGGAACCAGGGTTTTGTTGATCAGTGCTTCAACGGTTTTGATCAATAGGGCGGCACCGACATGTGACATTTCTGTAGCTAGCTCTGGGGCGGTCATGTCTGGGCCAATAGCTATTTCGGCTTTGAGCAACATCGGGCCGGTATCGACACCGGCTTCGGTGTACATTGTGGTGACACCAGTGACAGTATCGCCATTTATCACCGACCAGTTAATTGGAGCCGCCCCGCGCAATGTAGGTAAGAGTGAACCGTGCACGTTGATCACACCTAAAGGCGCCATCTCTAAAACATTCTTTTTGAGAATCTGACCAAAGGCCACCATTACTAGCAAATCCGGCTGCAGAGCTTTCATTGCTTCGACAGTCTCAGGTGAGCGGGCTAGAGCCTGTGGTTGAAACACGGGTATGCCGTGAGCTTCTGCCAAGACCTTGACTGGTGGCATCTCCACTTTGCCGCCACGACCCTTTGGTCGGTCAGGCTGGCAGACAGCGGCGACGACCTTAAGACCGAGCTTTTCTTGATTTTCAATCAAGCTAGCAAGTGTAGGCACGGCGAATTGAGGAGTACCGAGATAAATGACTTTGAGCATATAGTTTAAAATCAGTGGTGAACAGACTGTATAGTGTATCTCGCCGCCGAGAGAAGCAAAAGTGAACTCGTCTAACACTTCAAAAAGAGTCTCATTCGGCCTAGATGCCAGGGTCTGGCTTTTGGCGCCTGCCTGCCTCTGGCTCAGTATGTTTGTTCTGGTACCTCTTGTAATCTTGTTGGTTTATAGCTTTGGCGGGCGCGATGACCTTGGTCGCGTTACGTTTGGTTTCAGCTTTGACAATTATTTGCGCTTTGTTAATGGGCCTTACCTTTCTGCTCTATTGCGCTCAATTGCATTGTCTACGGTGACAACGGTATCAACTTTGGTGGTTGGCTATGTCTTTGCCCTTTGGCTAGCGTTATTTAGCAAGCCTACTTTTCGCAATATCTTGCTTTTGCTTATTGTTTTGCCACTTTGGACGTCTTCTCTTCTGCGCATTTATGCTTGGATAACAATATTGCGTCCGACTGGAATCTTGGCCCATATGTTTGCGGCTGGTGGCTGGCAGATGCCACCGCTGCTTTATACGCCCTTTGCTGTTTGGCTAGGAATGGTCTACAACTATTTGCCCTACATGATTTTGCCGTTGTACACAGCCATCGAGAAGGTCGATATCAAGCTTCTCGAAGCTTCTCTAGATCTAGGGGCTAGCCCCCTGCGCACTTTGTTTAAGGTCTTAATACCGCTCACCAGTGGTGGTATCATCGCTGGTTCGCTCATGGTCTTCATTCCATCGCTCGGAGATTATGTTACACCTGACCTGCTCGGTGGTGGCAAGTACATGTATATGGGCAACTTGATTCAGAATCAGTTTCTCGTTGTGCGTGACTGGGCCTTTGGCTCGGCTGTTTCAACCGTGCTAATTATTATTGTCTCTGGCGCCGTCTGGGTCTACATGAAGTATGCCGATACTAGCGAGATTGCCTGACTATAGGAGCGAGTGCTGTTTGTCGCCCTTGATCGGGTAATGGACAAGTTAGGCAAGGGGCTTCCAGTCTCCGCTTCGCAGAAGCGCCGCAATGACAGCCCTAAATTCCGGCGTGTCGACTTCTGCAAATGTGGCTTGTAAGCCAGGTTCAAAAGCAGATTCCGGATCATTTCTGCGTAAAGCACGCAAGAGTCAAATAAGGCGGTGTAGCCTGTCGGCGCGTTCACTTACATCCCCAATCCCAACTCTTCGCTTTCGGCAGCTAGCTTGCTTAGCGCATCGTAGCTGTCCTTTGCGGTCTTCTGTTTGTATTCGATGAGATCCTTGAAGAGAATTCGGCGATGTTTTCCTTTCAGCTGGAATCTGATTTTTCCTTCTTCAAGCAGCTTGATTAAATAAGGTCGAGACACATTCATCATAGTGGCCGCTTCCTGCGTCGTTAATTCTGCATGAATAGGCACCACGAGCACAGCATTGCCGTGAGACATCTCCTGGAGAACGTTTAAGAGGAGATCGAAGGCAGCTGGTGATAACTCGACCTTGTTTCCTGTTGAGCTAGCGAGGACGTAATGCTCAGCCCTAGGTTCATTCTTCAATAGAGAGAAGGCCTTGGTGGCTTGCCGGATATCCGCTTCCTCTGGTACTACTGGTTTTTCGAGCCTCATGGCCATAACTGATCCTCCTGCTTCCTAATGGCTATCCTGCCAGATAATCGAAATAAATGCAATTAGATGAATTATTCGCAACTGGAAGCAAGAAGTGCTGATTGGCATTGCTAGATACGGTCGTCTGGGTCTGCAGGAAGTATGCCGATACTAGTGAGATTGCTTAGCTATAGCTATTTTTGTCGCTTGTAGAGCTCTCTGAAAGCTTGTCGAAGAGCTGCACCGCGAGGGTCTAAGGCCGCTCGTCTGGCGTCAATTACTCGTTGCTTGACGATTTCTGGATTTTTACTGTCTTCAATATACTTAGCTTTCTCTATCTCCGTTCGCTCCTTAACGCGTTGTTCAACGAGAGCTTCTTGCTCTTCTTCAATTTGATCGATTAGGGGGCCGTTAAGTGGAGATATGTATATGGGATTATCGACATAGACTTTGAATGGCAGCTTTACTTTGTATAGGTTGAAGAATCGTCTTGCTGCGTCTGTTTTCTCTTCGATTGCAATAATTCGGCAGTCTTTGAGGCCTTCAACCCAACAGTGACCATTGAGGGATTCGTCAATTTCTCCGACTAGTTGATATGGAAACTTTTTGTACTCTTTGAGAGTGAAAAAATCAGCTCTAGTGCAGAAAATAATCTGCCTCATTGATTCTGCCAGCTCCTTATTTGGAGCAATTCTTAGATAAGCAACAATCTCGGGCTTCAGCTCGTTTTCTTTCCATTTAATCAGGCGTTCTCGCACAGCTTCTCTTCTTTGTCTCGCCTCAGTAGTGCTCACACCCGGCACAAGGTTTGCTATCTTCCAGTAGAGCATTTTGAATGCCCATTTCTTTTCACCTTTGCTGTACCAGTCATCTATGTCTTTGAGCTTGTCTTCAAGGCTCGGCTGTGGCCCCTCGAATGGATCGACTAGTCCGTCGCACTCTGAACTTTTAGCCCAGCGATAGGTAATCTGATCCGCCGATTTTGAGTTGAAAGGAGAAAAGGCGAAGTCAACCTCGCCCCATGGATACTCGTATGTGAGCGAGGATACTAGTGGATATTGTTCGCGAATTGGTTCAAGTTTTCCAAACCAACTGCGTACCATTTCTTGAGTAATAGCGGCTGCTTCCGGGCGCAGCGTAAGAATCAGACTGCTTGGGCCATCAAGCTTGTGGGGTATGTTCAGATCGACATGCTTATAGAGTACGTTGCCTTTGGGTATGCCTCGTCTAATTAGGTTCGGCTGATCAGGAAACTGCACTTCAAACTTGTCTCCTGCAATGGTTTCAATCTCCTTTTGAGTGGGGCAAGTTTCGTGTTTGACCATCTCTGCAACTTCTTTTTGTATTCGCAAGATATTGTCTTTCGTCAGGTTGTTAGCAGTTGAAGTTGTGTCTGGTAAATTGGCTTTGTTACTTGCCGGGGTGGCTGCGATCAAATTGTTAGCTGGCTTGCTATGGCCGTTTAGTTTGGTCAAGGTTGCTGCATACACAGAGACATCTCTGCTTTCGCCTTGGGCAGCGTTATAGCCAATTTCACAGCATCTAATTGCATCTTCTGTGCGGCCCAGGCCAATCAGTGCGTCTACTTTTGGTAAGTAATAATCAAGGGCATGCCAGCCCTTTAGGCCGTTGTCGCAAGCAACGACGATTTCTTCATAATAAGTTTTCGCCTTGGGCTTGTCTAAACTGCCTGCATAAGTAAGTAGGATCCTTATGCGTAGGTCTTCTGCCATATCAAGACTTGGTCCAGACTGACTTTTTAGTGAAAGATCAACTACTTGGAGTGCTTTGGCGTATTTTCGTTCTTTGTACAGTTTCTTCGCGTAGCGATAAAGTTCATCGGAGTATCTGCCTTTTATGCCTTCTTGATACTTTTCTGTTCCCTTTGCATAGAATGTATTTTCCGCCAGCCTGGGGTCATCGAGACCCGTAGGCATATAGGCTGGTGGCTCTCTGTATCTTTTTGAAGACGTTTTCGCTCCTGCCATTAGGCAGTTGATAGAAAGTGCCGCTGCCAGCAATGCCACCACTAGAGCATTTTGTTTATTTATCATGATTCCAAAATCTTTTGAAAATCTCGTCTAGCCTATCCCACATTACCTGGTTTGATTTTGCGGACGATGCTCAACATGCGTTCGTAGTCTGAGCGGAATAGCTGAGAGATGGCGCGACCGGCTTCGATTAGATAGGCCGTTGATGCTTGCTCTTTGTCGTATTCGCTGCCCTGTCCGGTGCTGTGAACTGTTGGCTCCCCAGCTCTTGCCCGAGCCGCCTCTCTCACGCAAGCTGCCATCAGTTCGTCGGCTGGAACACTCGTGACACCATTGAGCAAGCGCAAAAATTCAAATTCGCTCGATAACTTCAACACTTCTTCTTGGCTGGCACTGTAGACAAAGTCGTGGACTTCAGGCGGTTGTGGTGGCAAATGCTGATAGATTGCTTTGTCGCTCCAATCTAAATATCCAACAATTTGCGCGTGTACTTCTGTTTTGAGCAGGGCGAAAATATGGGGCTGTTCCACCCGCAATTGATCTCTCGTTAACCCTAGGGCACTGGGTTTGTGCACACTGTCTGGTGGATTAGTTATGACATTGAAAACAATGGCAAAAATTGAAATGTCGTTCTCTGGTGAATCAACTCTGACAAAACTACCAAAGCGCGGCTTGAGAACTTTGTTGCTAGCACCACCACTACTGCTGCCACCGCTGCCAGAGCTATTTTTAATTGTCTCAGCCACAAGACCAGTGATAGAAGAAGTAAGCACCTCTGCTAGGGGGCTCTGAGGCACAACCGCAGCTTTGCTATCGCTCTTCTTAGTCAGTGGGTGGAACCTCTTTATTCGGCTTGAAATTCTCTACTGCTTCATCATCAGGAATGGCACCAATGGAGGTGCTTTGATTGACGATAATTGAAGTCTTGCCAGAATCATCGGCAATGTTTACAGCTACTTCAGCGTCTTTTAGTGTGCCGCTGATGGTGACTAGATTGCCCATGGCTTCGTTCTTTTCAATGTTCCAGCCCTCACCCTTGAGAGCTGTTTCATACCAGGCAGCTACTTTCTCGATTGAGTCGCTACTTGATAGATTTAGATAGCGAGAATGATCGTTGGCATCTTTGTCGGTTTCACTAGCTGACTGCGAACCACTGGCGATGGCACCAGGATAGACAAGTTTCTTTAAGTCATCTGGCACGGAACCTTTGCCAGCCCTTGATGTCTGTCTCATGCCGCCAGAGTTGAAGCTTACTTCTTTGCCGTCGCCACAACCACTGAGGAGAACTATGCTCAAGCTGCTGGTCATACTTAGTGCCAGAAGCAGACTATGAAGGCTGCTAGTTTTAGCTTTCGATTTAGCGAAAGATTTTGAAGAGGTTGATGAAAGAAATTGCATAGACACCATTTGATACTAATGGGCTGAATTGACTCTGAATTAGTTTTGACTCTGAATTTTCACTGACAGAACAATTACACCAATATTCTAGCCGATTCTCTAACCAGGAATTTTCCCCCTGGCTCTCTTTGAGGCGAAAAAGCCTTCGCCCAGCATGTGCACGCTTAAAACTGTGAAGCAAATGAGCAGTCCGGGTATGACTGCTGCCCACCAATTGCCTGCCGTGAGGCAAGACTGGGCGTCTTTGAGCATGCTGCCCCAGCTTGGGGTGCTTGGACCGAGGCCGAGCCCTAGAAAGCTCAAGCCCGACTCCATAATGATGGCGTCGCTTACTAGCAGCGTGCCTTCCACCACCGCTGTTGTGGCTAGAGCCGGCAGCAGGTGTTTGCTTAAGAGCTGAGTAAAGGAGCTGCCCAGGGCTTGGGCGGCCAAAAAGAAATCTTCCTCTTTTATCGATAAAACCCGCGCTCTGGCCACTCTTGCCGATTCAAGCCAGGTGGTGGCTGTGATTGCCAGTATGACAATGAAGTAGGGCAAGAGGCCGTCTGTGTAGCTGGTCACCCCTAATGCCGTGAGCAGGAAGGGGGGAAAGTGCTCCACTAGCTCTGGGGCAGATAAAATCGAACTCAGGGTGAGTAAAAGAATAATCGAGGGCACGGCCAGCAGGGCGTCGACAGCCCGCATCATCAAGCTGTCGATTGCTCCACCTGCCAAGGCGGCAATGGCTCCCCAGCAGTTGCCGAGGGTGACAGCGACTAGGGCTGAGCAAAGGCCCACCGAGAGTGAGCCGAGGGCGCCGTAGGCAATCATTTTTAAGAGGTCGTGACCGACGGCATCGGTGCCAAGTATATGAGGAAAAGTGAGAGATGGCGCCAAATTGACAGAGTTTAAGTTCGATATAGGGGGCTCAATTGTTAGACCAAATAATGGCTGCAGCAAGCTTAGAACTAAGGGCGTTAACGCCATTGCCAGCAACAGACCCAGGCCGATGGCACCGGTAATGAGTTTAGTATTGAGTTTGGGGCTTAGTTTTCTCATATTTTTCAATTTCTGCTGGCGCTTACTGTTGTCTACTGCTTTCTACTGCTGCAACCTCGGGTCTATGACGTTGTTGAGCACATCGGCCAGCAGGTTTGCCAAAACTACGATTGTGCCGTAGAGCATCACCAGCCCCATCAAAACAGGATAGTTGCGGCCAAAGGTCGAATCGACCATTAACCGACCCATGCCCGGTACGCAGAATATGGTTTCGATTAAGACTGAGCCGCCAATCATGGCAGGCAGAGAAAGGCCAGCTAGGTTGACTACTGGTATCAGGCAGTTCTTGAGAACGTGGCTGGTGATCACGTTCTTTAGTGATAAACCCTTTGCTAGAGCGGTCACCACATATTCTTTACCTAACTCTTCTATGGCGAGGGCTCGCACATAGAGCGCAACTTTGACCATGCGGCGGGAAGAGAGAATGATGGCAGGAAACAATAAATACTCGGCAGCATAGGCTGGCGACGGCTCGGCCCCCGGTGGATGCAAGCCGAGAATGGGGAGATTGACTAAGGCGCTACTGTAAGGGCTGGCTAGAAATGCCAGGGCAATAAAGGCCAGCCAGAAATTGGGGGCGGAGTACCAGGCCAGTAAGGCGGCGGTAAAGGCTGATTCAGCCTTTTTGTTCTTTAAATTGAACACAACTGCTAGCACGCCAAGCAGGAGGCCCATGCTGAAAGAGAGCGCTAGTGCCATTCCAACTAGGGTGAGGGTGGCTGGGATGCGCTCGGTTATCACTTCTTTGACGGGGCGGCCGTCGCGGTAAGAGCGCCCCAAAGCATTACTAGAAGCAACGCTATCGTTTTTGACCCAGCCTGAGAGCCAGAGTAAATATTGCTTTGCTGGGTTCTGATTGAGACCGAATTCTTGGCGCAAGAGTTTGAGGTCTTCAGCAGGCAGCTCTTTTTGGGAGGAACCAAGCATGACGTCAACGGGGTCGCCAGGAAGGGCGCGCATTAAAGCAAAGCTGACAAGAGAAACGAGGAAGAGCATGGGAATGGCTGCCAGTACTCTCCTTATAATCATTTTTCGGCTTACCTGGTGCTGAGACAAAACGTTAAGCTAATAATAACCGCAATGGCTGTCACTTCTTGCTTTCTATTGCAGCGAAAAGGCTCTTGCCGTCTTGTTCGAATTGACAAATCAGCCCCTGCCAAATAGCATGTAACTCAGCTTTTAAGTTATGCGGCGGCATAGCCAAGTGGTAAGGCAGAGGTCTGCAAAACCTCTATCCCCCAGTTCGAATCTGGGTGCCGCCTATCTTTTTACTGATTACTGACGACTTAATAGACTGGTTTTCTGCCGTTTATTAATGTTGCGAATTTACAACTTCGTTTCAGTAACTTATCATCTAAGGACCATTCAAGTTACAATAAGTACTTGTCTTGTGGGCAGTTGGCGCAGTTGGTAGCGCGTTTCCTTGACATGGAAGAGGTCACAGGTTCGAATCCTGTACTGCCCAAATCTTTTTATTGATTGCTAGGACTAGCTTTTGAGCTGGTCCTTTTTATTGACCGTGACGTTCCCATGTTTCTTAGATTGAACTAAATCTTTCCAATTGCCGTCTTAAATAACAGCGGTTTCTGGGCAGGATGTTTCTATGGGTAAGCAAGCGGCATTATTGGTTCTGATTCTTTGTGTTTCGACCTTTAGTCAGGTCGAAGCATCAGCAAAGAGTCGCCAGGCAGTCAACGTGATTAGTCAGAAAGCTAATACGCCTAGCCCATTTGCCGTAGGCAATTTCTTTAGCGCTAGTGCAGCAGCCGCTGTGAAGCCCAGTGTCGAGAAGCGAGCGGGGCCGAAAGATGCTATTGGCCAAGCCCTTGCCGATCATAATCCGACATTAGAGCAAGTGCGTTTGATTCCTTCTTTAGACGGTCCTCAACGCAAACAGATCAATGATTTGTTCAATGTCTATCGCAGTGATTTGAAGCTACTCAACGAGCAATTGCGGCCATTGCGCGAAGAATTTAAAGCGCGTTTAAAATCAGACAAAGACAAATTTGAAAAGGAAAGACAAGATGGCGAAAAACTAGTTCAAACAAAGTCAGAGCCGCTGCTAGCGAAGCCAGCCAAGTATCTAACAGAGCCAGCCAGGTTTGTACCTGCCAAAGAAGAGGAAGACTCAGCTATAGCTGCAATCGTCGACAAAATCAAAGTGCGACAAATTGAGTTCACTCAAGCACTGAGCAAAATTGTCAGTCCAGCACAGATGCTAGAGCTAGAGCAGCTTAAGCGTGGCAAGGTGCCTGCATATGCCCAATAGGAATAAGAGTAAGAATAACTATAAGAGTGAGCTGCAAATTAGGCACTTACTTAATCGTGCTGGTTTTGGTTTTACGCCTGAAGAACTAGCCCCCTATCTTGAGATGGGCTACAGCAGTGCTCTTGAACAGCTCACAAGTCCATCATCAACTGATAACAGTGCCCTTGATACCATGCTTGCTGAGCAGTCGTTCGATTTCACTAACCCCGATGATATTAAGCGTTGGTGGCTGTTTAGAATGATGTTTACCCGGCGGCCGCTTGAAGAGAAAATGACGCTTTTCTGGCATGGACACTTTGCCACTTCAGATAACAAAGTGCGCAGCCCCTATGCCATGTATGTGCAAAATTGCACCATGCGCAAACATGCCTTTGGCAAGTTTGATGATCTGCTCCTGGCTATGTCAAAAGATCCAGCCATGATTAATTGGCTTGATAATCAGCAGAACCGCAAGAAAAAGCCCAATGAAAATTATGCCCGTGAAGTAATGGAACTCTTCACCATGGGCATCGGTAACTATTCAGAGCAAGACGTCAAAGAGGGTGCTCGTGCTTTTACCGGCTGGCAGGCTAAACCTGATGGTTTTTACTTCAATAGCGGACAGCACGACAATGGCAGTAAAACTTTTCTTGGGCGAACTGGCAATTTCAATGGCGAAGATATAGTTTCTATTCTGGCTAATCAGAAGGCTACCGGTCAGTATTTAGCGCGCAAGTTAATTCGCTATTTTGCACTTTATAATCCGTCCAGCTCATTTGTCGATGAGATTGCTAGCGTTTATAAAAAAAGCGACCACAATATTGGTGCCATGGTTAGTGCCATTTTTTCTTCTCATAATTTCTCATCTAGCGCCTGTTTCCATTCGCTGATAAAGAGCCCCTGTGAGTATGTTGTTGGCATGCTCAAGACTTTTCAGGTCAGTCAAGTTGATGCGGAAGTGCCGCGCTTAATGGCGTCCATGGGGCAGAATCTCTTCAATCCACCATCGGTAAAAGGTTGGGATGGCGGCGAAAATTGGATTGCATCAGATGTGATGATGGCACGATTCAACTTCGCTACCCGCATGATTTCGCAAAAGTTTGACTATCTTGAGAAATATTCTTCGCCTGCCAAAATCGCCGCTGAGCAGGGGCTTACTAGTGCAGCCGAGACCGTTGACTATTTTCTTAGCCTACTTATTGAGAACGATGCCCCTCCTAGTGTGCGAGAGCGGCTAATTAAGTATGTTTCCAGCGATATGAGTGGCAAGCCCATGGCTAAGCTACCAGAAGATAAAGTTCTTGATGCCCGGCTTCGTGGTCTGGTACATTTGATTATGACTTTGCCTACTTATCAATTGACGTAATAACCGATTTAATAATCGACTTAAAACAGGTACGAATGAAATGACTAATCCCAGTTCTATCAATAGTTCTCTTAATAGGTCTATTAGTCGGCGTGATTTTCTGGCAGGGTTAGCGGCTTTAGGTATTCTTGGGCAGCAGCAATTAGAAGCTTTTGCTGCTCAGGTAGATCCGGTCTCAGGATCGGAGCGGTCGATTTTGGTGATTCAGCTTAATGGTGGTAATGATGGTATCAATACAATCATTCCCTATGGTAATGGTGCCTATTATGATGCTCGTCCCAAAATTGCAATCAAGCAGGCTGACGTGCTTCATATCGACGATAAAGTTGGCTTCCACCCTAGCTTGACGGCATTTCAAGAGTTTTACAAACAAGGCAAGTTAGCTGTGATTCAAGGGGTTGGTTATCCCGAGCCCAATCGTTCACATTTTCGCTCTATTGAAATTTGGCAAACAGCTCAGCCTGATATTATCGGTGATACCGGTTGGTTGGGGCGCTACCTTGATCACTTGAGCATTTCTCAATCTTCAAATAGAGTTGTGAAAGCGAGCATTGAGCCCGGCAAAGAAAAAATTGCCATGTTGGCAGTCAATGTCGATCCGCTTTTGCCTAAGTCATTATTGGCGCGTAAAGTGGCTGTGCCATCTGTCTCTGACGTGCAAGCATTTCGGTTTAAAGTCGATCCGCTCTACCAAGCAGATCGTGCTCTGCAGCTAGAAGCCTTTAACGATATCTATAACAATTTCGAAGATAGTCGCTCTGTGGTGAAGAAGCTGCGCACAAGTGGCATTGAGGCCAATCGGGCTTCTGAGCGTCTGCTCGACCTTGTTAAAGGGCACAAGACTACAGTTAAGTATCCTGATGGTAAGCTCGGCTCCAGTCTGAAATTCATTGCTCAAATGGTCAGTGGTGGCATCGGTGCTAAAGTCTATACCCTTGGCTATGACGGTTTTGATACCCATGCTGGCGAGTTGCGCACACAGACCAATTTGCTTGCCGGTTTGGGTAAATCGCTCAATGCCTTCCAGGAGGATCTCAAACAACACGGCTGTGACGATAAAGTCATGGTGCTGATTTTCTCTGAATTTGGTCGGCGGGTAGCAGAGAACGGTGGTGGCGGAACAGACCACGGCACAGCTGGGCCCAGCCTTGTTCTTGGTGGTGGTGTCAAAGGCGGGCTCTATGGTCAATATCCATCGTTGACTGAATTAGATCACGGCGACCTTAAATTCAATGTTGATTTCCGCACCGTATACGCCACTATTCTCGACCGCTGGCTAGGTGCTGACAGTCGCGAAGTATTGGGCAAGAACTTCGAAAATCTCGATTTCTGCTAGATATTTCTATGGGTCTGGCGGAGCGTCGCCTTCAAGCATGACAAAGAATTTGCGTTCACAGTCCCACATGTTGTCATCTTTCCAGTTAAGTAGAGAGACCTTGGCTGACCAGGCTCCTTCTTTGGTTATGTTGACGTCTGGTTGGAAGATGTAATGACCTTTGAAAATGTCACCGGGGTCATTGGCATTGAAGTCTTTGGTAAAGACCACTGCGCCATCTGGATCTTCAATGGTAACGATGCCTTTGTATTGGCGGCGCTCGTAAGGTGTGCCGAAGCCAATGACGCAAGTGCAGTTCATTTTTGTCGGGAGTTCTTTGAGAACAAACAGATCAAAAAGTCCACGGGCATCCACTCGACCGTCTTCTTCGTGGTCGGCCCCTTGGCAGAAAAGAATGTACCCGCTGTGCAGATACTTCATAGAATCGGTCTCCTTACGACTGCTACCTAGAATTTTACCGCTTTTATTGAGCGCGGCCCTATTGTCAGCCCAAGAAAACAATTGTCAGCCCAAGAAAAGAAATCAAGTATAGAAATTGCGCCCAAAGAAAAGCCCTCGCTAAACAATCTAGTTAAGCGAGGGCTCTTTATCTCTTGAGAATCTACAGCTTAGTGGCGAGTATCTTTCTTGGTAGAAATTACTGACTCAGCAATAGCGTTCGGTACTTCTTCGTAGTGAGCGAATTCCATGGTGAATGTACCTTGTCCGCGGGTCTTGTTGCGGATGTCGGTGGCATAACCAAACATTTCAGACAATGGCACTGATGATTTCACTTTTGATAGTGAGTCAACTGTATCCATACCTTCGATGCGGCCACGTCTCGATGAAATGTCACCAATAACGTCACCCATGAATTCTTCTGGAACTTCAACTTCTACGCGCATGATTGGCTCTTGAAGAATAGGATTGGCTTTCATGAAGCCTTCCTTGAAGCCAATTGAAGCCGCAGTCTTGAAGGCCATTTCGTTCGAGTCAACTTCGTGGTACGAACCGAAGACCAATATGCACTTGACGTCGATTACAGGGTAACCGGCCAGTACGCCGCCAACTAGTGTGTCTCTTACGCCAGCTTCAATAGCTGGGATGTATTCTTTTGGAACCACACCACCAACGATTTTATTGACGAATTCGAATCCAGTTCCAGCAGCTAGAGGCTCTAGTTCGAAGACTACGTGACCATATTGACCACGACCACCAGACTGACGGATGAATTTGCCTTCGCACTTGACGTTCTTCTTGATGGTTTCGCGGTAGGCAACTTGTGGCTTACCAACGTTGGCTTCTACTTTGAATTCACGAAGCAGACGGTCAACAATGATTTCTAGGTGAAGTTCGCCCATACCAGCGATGATTGTTTGGCCAGTTTCGTGGTCAACACGCACTTTGAAGGTTGGATCTTCTTCTGCCAAGCGGCCCAGTGAGACGCCCAGTTTGTCGGAGTCGCCTTTGGTTTTTGGTTCGATGGCAACCGAGATAACTGGATCTGGGAAGTTCATTGATTCCAAAATTACTGGTGAATTTTCAGCTGAAAGAGTGTCACCGGTTGTGGTGTCTTTCAAGCCAACAGCAGCAATAATGTCACCGGCGAAGGCTTCATCAACGTCTGTGCGGTTATCTGCTTGCAATTGAACTAGACGGCTGATGCGCTCTCTTTTTCCTTTTGTGGAGTTGAGAACGTAAGAACCAGCTGCCAATTTACCTGAGTAGATGCGCAAGAAGGTCAGTTTACCGACGAAAGGATCGTTCATAACTTTGAAGGCAAGTGCTGAGAACGGTGCGTTGTCGTCAGGAGCTCTTTCTGTTTCAGTACCATCTGGCAAGGTGCCTTTGATAGCAGAAACGTCAGCTGGAGAAGGCAGCAAGTCGACAACAGCGTCGAGAAGCTGTTGAACACCTTTGTTTTTGAAAGCTGAACCACAGAGAATTGGAATAACTTTGTTGGTGCAAACTGCTTTTCTCAAAGCTACTTTGAAAGCTTCGTTTTCAACAGTTTCAGTTTCCATGTAGATTTCCATCAGAGCGTCGTCTGTTTCAACAACTGACTCTTCAAGTTCTTTGCGATATTTTTGAGCGTCTTCAAGCATGTCGGCAGGAATGTCGACGATGTTGAATTTCTGACCCATAGGATCTTTTTCGTCGTAGATGTGAGCTTTCATTTCAACTAGGTCTACTAGACCTTTGAACTCGCCTTCAGCGCCGATTGGCAATTGAATAGGGTGAGCATTGGCCCAAGTGGTGGACATACCAGGAAGCTGTTCTTTGATTTGTTTGACTACTTTGTAGAAGTCAGCGCCAGTGCGGTCCATTTTGTTGACCAGAATCATTCTGGGCACTTCGTAACGGTTGGCTTGCTTCCATACTGTGTTGGTTTGCGGTTGTACGCCACCAACTGCACAAAGCACAATAACAACGCCGTCGAGCACGCGCATGGAGCGTTCTACTTCTACTGTGAAGTCAACGTGTCCGGGGGTGTCGATTAAGTTGATGCGCTTGCCTCTCCACTGGGAGGTGATAGCAGCTGCTGTAATGGTGATGCCGCGTTCTTTCTCTTGCTCCATCCAGTCGGTGAACGATGTGCCTTCGTGCACTTCACCCATTCTGTGGATCAAGCCGGAATAAAAGAGAATCCGTTCTGTTGTGGTAGTTTTGCCAGCATCGATGTGAGCGGCAATACCCATGTTACGGACGTCTTGAAGCTGAATTTGTCTTCCTGCCACTGTCCCTGTTTTCCTCTCTTTAACGCTATCCATTTGAACCTTCCAAATATAACTAGCTGGGTACTATCTTGCTCTGCTCAACCACTGGTGTTGACGACCTTTCTCCTGGAGCGCCTTGAGAAGCGCCCTTCTTGGAAAGACCGAACTTAGGTTACCACCTGATATCGCACCATCTTTATATCCTTCATAAAGATATTCAGAATTGACTGAGCATTCTTTACAATCAGATATAACTGCTGTTCTGAAATTAGTTGCCTACAAGAAATTTTCTATAGGCCTTCGTACAACCCTTTGTACAACACTTTTCACAAAAACGCTTCGACCAATGGCCGAAGCGTTTTAAATAACACCTTGCACCTTCGATCTAATTTTGATTAGTAGCGGTAGTGAGCGAAGGCTTTGTTGGCTTCAGCCATTTTGTGTGTTTCGTCGCGCTTCTTAACTGATGCTCCGGTGCCGTTGCTGGCGTCGGCTAGTTCAGCTGAAAGACGCTCGGCGAAAGTACGACCTGGTCTCTTGCGGCTATTGGTGATCAGCCATTGTGAAGCAAGAGCAAATCCACGTGAAGACTTAACTTCAACAGGAACTTGGTAGGTCGAACCACCAACGCGGCGGGCCTTTACTTCTACTAGAGGAGTGACGTTTTTCAAAGCTTTGTTGAAAACATCTAGAGGCTCTTGCTTGGTGCGATCTTTGAGAATTTGAAGAGCATCATAGAAGAGGCTCTGGGCTGTGCTGCGCTTACCGCGCTGCATCATACGGTTGACGAAGCGTGAGACCTGTTGGCTGTTGAATACAGGGTCAGCTACGGTAATTCTTTTATCTGCTTGCTTTCTGCGAGACATTCTTACTATTCCTATTTATTAGTTCAGGTTGGAAATTGAGGCTTATTTCTTCTTGCCGGCTGCTGCTGCTGGAGCGCCTGGCTTAGGACGCTTAGCACCGTACTTCGAGCGGCTTTGTTTGCGGTCTTTAACGCCGGCAGTGTCGAGGGCGCCTCTGACGATGTGGTAGCGAACGCCTGGAAGATCCTTAACCCGACCGCCTCTTACGAGTACGACTGAGTGCTCTTGCAAGTTGTGGCCAACACCAGGAATGTAGGCTGTGATTTCGATGCCGTTTGTGAGACGTACTCTGGCAATCTTGCGAAGTGCTGAGTTTGGCTTCTTAGGGGTTGTTGTCTTCACCTGGGTGCAAACGCCCCTTCTCTGAGGGCAAGACTTGAGCGCTGGAGACTTGGTCTTGTAAGTCACCTTGCTTCTTTCGCGTCTGATCAACTGATTGATGGTAGGCACCACTGCACTCCTAAGAACTACGACTACTGAAAATAACAGAACAAAAACTAGCGAATAACCCATAAAAGATTGGACAGCTGCAAAGACAACCTCCTTTAACCAATATGGGTATCGGCAAGTTTTCAGATTATCAGATGAGCCTAGGTGATATAGCGGACTTTCCAAAATCCTTTACAAAGCAAAAGCCAAATGATCGAATTCTTAGGCGAAACCCCTCTAAAACGGCCAATTCTTAAGCGGCTATCACAAACTGCGTTAAGCGTGGCCGGCTTTCAAGGGGAAGCGTTAGCTGATATTGCCATTTAAATTGATTGTGGTTCTTGGAATATTGATGGCTGGCTTACCCAAGGGGTTGAGGCTAACTGAGCGCTCTAGTGAAAGCTTCTTGGGTGGCGACTTAGCCCTGAGCCAGTGGTCTCTGGTCAAAAGTGAGAAATGACCCGCCCGCTCTAGGCCTGCTTCTTCAAGGGCCTCGATCACTGAATTTTGATAGTCATAGGCTTTAGCGATGACCATGCCTTTCATACCAGCCCGTCGCATTATCGTGAGAACGAAATTGACAAGGTCGCGAGCTGTGTGGGCCCAGCCTGGATGCACAGCAAATTCAAGATGATAATCGCCCTCTCTGTGGGCGGTGACGCGGCAGGCTGAGGTAATTACCTTGCGCTCTGAGTCGCACGCCACCCAGAACCAACTCTTGCGCCTAATTAGACGGCGAGCAAGTTTGTCGAGGCTCTCTACTTTTAAGGGGAAGACATAGAAGTCTTCGTCTAAGTATTGAAATGTCAGCCTGAGATCAGCTGGTAGCACTTCTTGATGCAGTTGATAAAGGCTGGCTTGGTCTTCGGGAATAGCCAAGCGAAAATTATCTTCTGATTTAGGGTCTGACTTTGGCGCTAATTTAAGATCGGCTGGCACTTGATAGTGAGTTATGCGGGCTGAGCGGCGGAAGCCACAGCTGGCAAGAACGGCCAGGGCGCCTTGGTTTTGATCTGAGGCTTCGGCGACAAAGTGACTAATACCTTGACTGCCAAAGAGGGCAAAGGCGAAGCGCAATAATTCTTGGGCGATGCCGCGCCCGCGGTGATTAGGATGCACCACAAGATGATCTACTTGCCAGCAGTTTTTTGATTTGCCGATTGGATGCAGTGAAATCATGCCAATTACAAGGCCGTCTTCTTTGGCTACATATACTGATGGCGAAATATGCCAATGGCACGGCAACCAATGCTGCCAGAAAGTAAGACCAGTAATCATGTAGCGGTCTTCGGCACAGAAACTCTCGTAAGGCACAGGCTCGCCTTGGTAGCGCAGCAAGGCGCGTACCTGGGTAGATTCTGTGGCAAATAGAGGCTCAATTTTGATCATAATTAAGATGATACCACGCTTGCCAAGCGGGCCCGCGTGCTGCACGCCTAATTGGCTAAGTGATAGCTACCCGGCTATACTGAGATGCCGACCGTATTATTTAGATGACTCAGCCTACTAAGCAACCAGTTAAGAAGACAGCAAAAGATGATAAGCCATTCTTTAAAACAGTGGCCGACAATCGTCGCGCTCGTCACGATTACGAAATTCTCGATACCTTAGAGGCTGGTATTGCCTTGTTTGGTACCGAAGTTAAATCTATTCGCGCTGGCAAGGCTAATTTAGCCGACGCTTTCGTTAAGGTAGAAGATGGAGAGCTTTGGCTATATAGCTGTCATATATCTCCGTATGACTTTGGTAATAGATTCAATCACGAGCCCCTGCGCAAGCGCCGTTTGCTCGTTCATAAGAAGCAAATTCTTAAGTTGAAATCGAACATGCAGGAGAAAGGTCTGGCGCTAATTCCGCTTAAAATGTACTTCAAGGGTCATTTGGTTAAAGTCGATTTGGCTTTGGCCAAAGGTCGAAAACTGTATGACAAGCGCGAGAATATTGCCAAGAAAGAGACTAAGCGCGACCTTGATCGTTTAACTAAGTCTCGCAATAACAGTCATTAGTAAGTAAAAGAAAAAGCATTTTCAGGCAACAGATAAAACAGATTCAGCCAACGCAGAATTTCAGAGAGGGTCAATGGCAAAAGTTAAAAGCTCGGTCTTAAGTTTGCTCTTAATGTCGGGGCTACTTCAAGGTTTAGTTCAGTTAGCTCTCCTTGCTCCTGTCTGGGCCGCTTCTCCAGTTGCCATTCTGAAAAGTGGACGCAACGGTTCTACCTATCAAGAACAGCATATCGGAACTTTTGAAGATGACTACAAGGTTTTCCGTAAGGCTCTTGATGGTGCCAATGTTCGCTACGATGAGCTCAGCGATACCGATGTCGATGCTGGAGTGGCTAGGCTATCGGGATACAAAGTAATTGTGGTGCCCCTTTTAGTTGATTTACCGGCGGCTGAAGTTTCGGCTCTTTCTGATTTCGCTCGCGGTGGCGGTAAGCTTCTTATCACTGATGGTGCAGGTGTTCCTGGTGCTGGTGCTCAAGCTTTAGAAGCACTGGCTGGTGTGGCATCAGCCAAGCAAGCAACTATTAAGGAAGTAAACAAATTAGTCTGGAGCAAGGCTGGCGCAATAAACCCACCAACAGCCGAATTCTCTATCGCTAGTGTTATCTCTCAATTAGCTTTGAGTGGCACTGGTAGCAGTATGGCTACCTGGCAAGATGCCAGTGGTCAGGAGCAAGGAATTGGTATTGCTCGCTCTGGGAACGTGATATTTATGGGATGGGCACCCGGTGTGCAGGGTGAAGTATCGAGCAATGCCTTGATGCTGTCGCAGGCTTTAGATGAACTGTCACCTGGTATCACTCAAGCAGCCGCTGTGCAAATTAGTTTTGCTGACTATCAGACTATTTCTCAGGAACTTGATTATTTAGCTAAGCGCACAGATGAGGCCATGAAGACCGCCAAACAGGCTGAGTTTTCTGTGCCCCTGAAGACCATACAAGCTGCCTACGATTCAGCTGTTGCGCACGTCAAATCTTTTCAGCAAGCCTACAGCGATAGACGCTTCTTAGAAGCCGATGAGCATGTGCAGAAAGCGCGTCAAGACTTTGCCATGGCCTTTGCCCAGTCGATGCCTGTTCGCCCAGTTGAGGCTCGTTCCGTTTGGCTTGACAGAGGAACAATTGTCTCCACCCGTGGTGCCAAAGGCATGGCTCAGCTTTTCGATAAGTTGAAGACTGCCAACATCAACGTTGTTTATTTTGAAACCAATAACGCTGGTTTCACCATGTTCCCTTCAAAGGTTGGTACGCAGAATCCTGAGACCCTTGGGTGGGATCCGCTCGGTTGTGCCATTTCAGAAGCGAAAAAGCGCAACATGGAATTTCACGCTTGGTTCTGGACATTCACGGTCGGCAATGCCAAGCACAATCCGATTGTTGGTAAAGAGTCAGACTATCCTGGCCCTGTACTTCCTGCTCATGATTTTTCTTGGGCATTGGCTTCTCAAACTGGTGCATTCTTGCCACCAAGACAATTTGAGTATTGGCTTGACCCGTCTAATCCTGAGTGCCGTGCTTATGTCAAAAGTTTGATATTTGAGGTGGTTAATCGCTATCCGGTTGATGGTATTCAGCTAGATTACATTCGCTATCCCTTCAACAACAAAGGCTCTGAGATGGGCTTCAATTGGTTAGGACGGCAGAAGTTTGAACGTGAGACTGGTCTATCTCTTGATCGCCTTGATGAAGATACAAGAACAATGTGGATTCATTGGAAAGCCAATATCATCAGCAGTTTCGTTAAAGAAATGTCTGAGTCTTTACGTGCTGCTAAACCTGGTATTCGTATTTCTGCAGCTGTTTATGGCATGCCCAAACGTATGCGCATGAATGCCGTGCAGCAAGAGTGGGAAGTATGGGTAGCTAACGGGTGGATTGATACGATCAATCCAATGACTTATGTGGGCACGGCCAAAGAACTAAACGATGCTGCCGGGTTTGTTCGTGAATCGACAGCTGATAAGGCTCTTTCTTATCCCGGTTTGTCGATTAGACAGCTTGATACAGCTGGTTTGGTTGAGCAACTTGATACTGCTCGTGTGATTGGTACTTTAGGAACGACCATGTTTGCTGTTGCCCACCTCGATGATAAGAAGGTCAACATGCTCAAAGTTGGCCCATACAGACGGCCGACAATAATGACACCACAGTCTGATCCAATAAAAGCCAGCCGCCTCTTGTTTGACGATTTCTCCACTATGGTCAATCGTTATTTGCAAGATCCTAAAAAGCGCATCATGTCTGACACTGCCAGTACCAATGATGTAGTCAATCAACTTGATTCGGTGCAGAAATCACTGCATAGTTTGTCTAGTAACCCTAAAGCTGAAGAGATAGATGCCGTGCTTAAAGACGTATCTTCGCTGCATGCGACGGTACGCGAGTGGCTTAGGTTAGAGGCTTTCATTCAACGCGGCTTCCGCGCTCAGTATATTGCCAACTATTTAAGTCAGGTGGAAGCGATTCTCTCTTACGCCGCTCAGCATGCAAGAACAACCAGTGCTGGTGCGAGTGCCATAGCTACTCAGGCCGCTAATCCTGGGTAATTTGCCCTCGCGGCCACCCATCCGGTATTGAGCGAATTTGGATTGCTATGTTGATGAGTCAATGCGTTTCCAAAGCTGTCAGATTTTTTCGCCAAAAATCTGACAGCTTTAGAACTCTTACTTCCTTACCTAATTACTTGTTTATTCTTCATCCACTGTCCCACTTCCACATCGCTGGTGGTGCCGGGGCGGGGATAGCCATAGTGAGTTGAGAGGCGCACTGCAGCAACTTTATTGTCCTTAAATTGCAGGTCGAGAACTGACGAAGTATCTGTACCGTGCCAGGTGACTTGCGAGAAATCGGCAGTGTGTTTGTACCCTGGTGCGGGAAAGCGCTTCAGAAGATCTTTCTTGGTAAGGCCGAAAAGGTCTTCGCCAGTGTATTTGCGACTTAAGAGCGAAAGTTTGTCTACTGCTACCTGATTACTGTTTGCTTTTGTTTGTTTGTTTGTCGCTTGTTCGTAGGTTTTTGGCCCATCTTTGGCCCAGATCACACTAGTAGGCGGTAAGGGTTTGGAGCTTTCTGGAGTCTTTGCTACGGACGCGGTCTGGAATAGCATGGCGAAAATCGTCAGACAGCTCCAATATTTTCTTTGAAAGGCAATATGCATAAAGTGGCTAGTCAGTTTGGAAGCGGTTCTGATGATCAATTTGCCAGCTCGACTAATTTAGATTAGCTAGACTACTTAAATTACTTAGACTTAGTTGAATCTCTCATGTATTTCATGACGTTGGGGAAAAGCTCTTGCATTCGCCTATCGGCATATTTGTCGCTGCCTTGACCGGTGGCCGTGGCGAAGGCCTCGGCAAAGAATTCTTCTTTGGCTGGGGAGCCCAGGTAATAGTTCATTGGTCCACCTGGTTGCACTTCTTTCATAAGCTGCTGCATTTGGGCGGGCGAAATATTGTTGACGTCGTTCACCATAGCGGCTTGGAACTTCTTGTCTTGCATTGAAAGGAATCCGTGGGCAGCGCTATAGGCGTGGCCTGCTTCATGCCGGGCGAGACCGGCTACATCGGTATTTTTGAGAGACTTGACCGGAGTGCCGTCGCCTAATTGCTCGAAAACGGCAATATTTGGTGGTTTGCCTTTACCGTCAAACAAAGAAGGAGCGTCAAGCGAAACTTTCTGGCCATTCACCACCATGTTTGCCTTGTTGGTTCCCATGGCCTTGTCGTATTCGTAGATATTTTTGAAAACGTTGACCTGAACACCTTTGTCTTTCAATTCTTGGGCTACTTTTTCTGGCAAAGTGGCGACACCGCTCGCTACTTCTTGGGCAAAGGCCGCACTTGTGCCTCGGTTTTGTACTTCAAGAATAGGCTTGGCGCCGGCTCTATCCCCAACTATAGGTTTGTCCCCGATGGCAGTTCTATCGCTAGTGCTTTGTTTGTCGCCAGCGACTTTGCCCTCGGGTTTTGCATCAGGTTTTGCTTCTGGGGCCGAAAGCTGGGCCGTTTTCAAGTTTTTGAGATGGTCGTCCATATTAGAAAATTTAGACAGACCCAACTCTCTCGTTTCAACTGAAGCTATTTTCTGGTCGCTGGTCAGGGGAACTTTGTAGCCTTCAAACTTCAGCCCTGTGTCGCCAGCGGTGGCGGCGCCTTGATTGGCGTCGGCAATTTTTGGCTGGTCTTTGGGGGGTGAGTCTGACATATTTCTAATCTACCCAAGGCACCATGAAAAAGTCGTGAAACCTAAGCTAAAAACCAACGCTAACAACCAAAAATGGAACCTCTCCCGGGGGAGAGATTCCATCGAAAGGAGGACTAATAGCTAGTGCTAGATTAGCTGCCTGAGTTCCAATCGGTCACTGGGGTGATGACTGGTTGAGCGTAAGTTACTTCAACTACTGGTTGTTGTACAGGTTGTACAGGTTGAATTTGCTGTATTTGCTGTATAGCAGGGGGAGCGAAGTTTACTTGAGTTGCAGGTGCTTGTACTGCTTGAGCAACAGCAGGGGCGGCAGCGGCAGCTGCAGCAGCGGCTTGTTGTTGAGCGGCATAAGCTCTGAAGGTCTCTTCGATGAGACCGGCTTTTTCGCGCAGTAAGTACTCTATGTAATCACCACGGCTCATACGTGAAGCTGCGACTTGTTCGTCGAGCAAACGGTGGGCCATAGGGGTTACACAAACGGCAGTTGTGGTTCCACGGTTCTTACCAAAGAAGAACGATTTGGCACCACCTTTAGGGCCGGTTTGTTTAGCTTGAGGGGGTAATCTCAAGGGGGCCAAGCCAGCGCGTTCACGAATAAGCATTTCTACGTAATCGCCATTCGAAACGCTGGCGGAAGCGGCTTGTTCTTTAAGTAACTGACGACCTAAGGCTGTCAGGTTGAACGAAACCGAACCGGACTCTTTGCCAGGAAAGCGCGAGCGCCTGGGCGAAGTGGTCTTGGCAGGTGCTGGTGTTATCTGGACCGTTGTGTTCATCTAGCTTATGGCAGTGATTTTTCTATCAACCTTATGGCCTTTAGTGAATCTCTACCTTTCCTCCTTTTCTGAAAGAACTAACCTTCTGGTACGAATATAAGACTGAGTCTTTTTTGAATTTGATGGCCAATGCCATCTGGATGCCAACGCTTTGTTTCGTCTTTTGTTTTGCTTTCTGGCCCATGCCTTTAAGCTACCGACGGTTAAGTCGATTAGAAAGCTCTTGCCGTGCCCTCGCACTTGGACTCTTCAAAAAATGTCACTGGGTGGTTTTTCGATTTGTCCTGGCAACCCTTTCCAAGACCTTGATTATAGAGCAAAGTTACGAGAAAGATGCAGTAGTCATGTATTACTATCTTTTCATAACAAGTGGCTCTGGAAGCTCATGACAACCGTTTAAGGTATATGCCAATGTTGATGGATAGCCAAGTTGTTGAATACTATAGCGATGACACAGCCAAGTGCAGCTCCAACAAAAACTTCTACAGGAGTGTGGCCGAGGAACTCTTTTATGCGCTCAGTCGATAGCTTTGGGTGTTCAGAAAAGAGTTCAACCATCATCTGATTGAGCACTTTGGCTTGCAGTCCAACAGTTCTTCTGACGCCAGCAGCGTCATACATAACGATAAAAGCAAGACAAAGAGCAATGGCAAATGAGACGGAGTTAAACCCTTCAATCAAGCCAACTGATACTGCCATGCCCATGGTGCAGCAAGAATGTGATGAGGGCATGCCTCCGGTGGTGGCAATCATGCGTAAATCAAGTTTGCGGGTGGTGACTAACTTAGTGATGACTTTCAGCGCCTGGGCAAAAGAGCTGGAGAAAACTGTCACAGCAATCACCTGCCAGCCGCGTCCCTGCATGTTCTGAACAGCGTCTTGAACATTTAGTGCGGCTGTTGTCTGGGCGAAAGTTAGAAGATTTGGGTCTAGTAAAGAGAATTCCATTTATAACTGCTCTATTTCTGTCTGTGGATAGCATACTTTAATAGAGCTTTCAGCACCGGGGCATCAGTGATGTCAAGTGAGCTTTCCTCAATTAAAGTCACACCTTCGCTCTCCATTTCTCTCAGTTTTTGGCGCGCACCGTCAACACCTATAGCACGCACCCATGTGGCTTTCTTGCTGGCTTCGTCTTTTCCTGGGGTCTTGCCTAGGGTGTGAGCGTCGCCTGTTACATCTAATAGATCGTCAGTGATCTGAAAAGCCAAGCCTAAAATTTCGCCTAAACGATACAGACTGGCTAGCTGATTTTCGTTGGCTCCCATGAGTTTGCCACCAGACCAGAGGGAGAAGCGAATTAGAGCACCGGTTTTTCCTGCGTGAATTGACTCTACTGTGGCGATATCAAATTTGGTGTCATCGGCACCAGTGAATTCCATATCTTTCACTTGTCCGCCCACCATGCCTGACGGGCCTGTGGCTTGGCAGAGATGATGAGCAACTGCTAGTAAGTCAGTGGGGTTGACGTCTTTACTGGTGTGTTCAATCAAAACTTCGTTGGCCAACATGAGAAGGCCATCACCTGCTAATAGAGCTAGAGCTTCTCCATAGACTTTGTGATTGGTTGGCTTGCCCCGGCGAAGGTCGTCATTGTCTAAGCAGGGCAAATCATCGTGCACTAAGCTCATGGCGTGCACCATTTCGATGGCACAGGCGCAAGGCAGAGCTGTTTCAATCGGGTTTAAAATTGTCTTTGCATTATTGTTAGTCTGCTTTTTGCTAGCGGCTATGGCTTCAGCAGCAGCGAGAGTAAGCATTGCTCGCAGCCGCTTGCCACCAGAAAGCACTGAATATCTCATTGACTGCCAGAGGCGAACCGGTTCTTGATCTACTAAATAGATGGCAAGCCGATCTTCTACAAGCTTACGCCTTGCTACTAGGTAGCTTTCAAAGTCGAAGTCTGATTTGGTTTGCACTTGCATTAGTATCTAGGTTTATTTATTGAGAACTTTTTTGACGAGCTGGAAAAATTTCAAACCCTCAACACCGAGAGTAAGAATGCTTCTCTCTTTAGCCATCAAGAGTGAGAGCAGTGGTCCAATTTGCTTAGCCATCTCGATATATTCAAGCGGTCCAGCGGCCTGAGCTTCTTTTGGGAATCTCAGTCGTTCAGTCAAATCTTCCAAATTGAAACGAGCGGCCTGCATTTGTATGAGAGTTTGATCACGAATGCTATCAATCAAAATTTCTGCAGTCTCCATGCCATCGTTGATGCGCCAGTGGTTTAAGAGAATGATCCAGGCCCCGACACCTAGAGCAAAAGCCAAAAGCGAAATCATAATGCGGGCGGCCATCATTAATATAGGCGAATGTTGATCGAGGAAGGCAATTGCCACTGGTGCTAGCAGAATTACTGCCACCACCGAGAGCAGTGCCACTAGACCAATATAGAAGTAGCCAACGAGTAGCGTAACGAAGCGCACTTTCTCGATGGCTTCGGCCAGCTCGGCACTAATTGAAACTGCTTGCAGCTGAGAATTCGCTAATTGAGATTCCGTCCGACTCTCAGTTCGACTCTCAGGCGTGGTCGGCTCAATGCGTATGTTTTGAATCTCAATCGGTTCATTGACCGAATTTGCTGATGTTTCTAAATCGTCGTTATCTGTCATTTTTCACTACTTGAGGAGGTCGCGGGCAATGAGCATGCGTTGAATTTGATTGGTGCCTTCGTAGATTTGACCGGCTTTGGCGTCTCTAAAAATGCGTTCAATCAAAAGCTCGGGCTTCATGCCATCCATTCCTAGAATGCTCAGTACTTCGGTTGAAACGCGCATGGCTACGTCGCTTGCCATGGTTTTAGCCATGGCGGCAACAGTGACACTTTGCTCGTTAGCATCAATTAAGCGGGCTGCTTGGAAGGTAAGCACTCGGGCTGCCTCAATTTGTACCGCTAGGTCGCCAAGCTTGCCGGCCATGCCGTTGGCATCGGCAGTAATGGCCCCGTCACGATAGTGTTTTTGTAAAGTCTCAAGGCAAGCATCTAAGGCCCCTTGGGCCCAACCGATCGATTGAGCGGCGATAGTCACTCTTCCTTTGGCTAAGCTAGAAAGAGCAACCTTGCGGCCTTCGCCGTGTTGCCCTAGTAAATTAGCCTTGGGCACTTTGCAATCGTTGAAAACAATTTCACATGTTGAATAGCCACGCATGCCGAGCATGTCAAATTTTTGACCAATGGCGAAACCTTCAAAATTGCGTTCAACAATGAAGGCAGTGATATGTCCTGGTCGTTTGGCTTTGCCACCTTCTTGCGGTTTCTCTCTGGCAGGTGGCTTTTCAGTGGATGGGGATCCACTTTGTTCAGCACTTTCGAGTAGACGGGCCATCACTATGTAGTAGTCGGCCGAGGCACCAGATGTGATGAATGTTTTGGTGCCGTTCAAGAGATAGTCGCCATTGCTATCGATTTTCGCAGTAGTTTCAATGGCGGCAGTGTCAGAGCCAGCATTAGGCTCGGTTAAGCCAAAGGCTGCCAGCATCTTGCCTGACGAAGAAGGCACTAAATATTTTTTCTTCTGTTCATCGTTGCCGAAGCGATAAATTGGTTCTTGGCTGAGCACGTGCACTCCCAGAGAGCTCATGATTGGCACGCAGCGTCGGCCGAATTCTTCATTGACTAGACTGAAGCTAACATAGTCACCAGCAGAGCCACCGTAAGTGTTAGGGAAAGGCAAGCCGCCTAAACCCCATTCTGGTTGGCAGGCCTTTTCGAAAAGATCACGCCTAAAGACATTTTCTTTGTCTGAGGCAATAACTTCTTGCAAGCTAACTGATTTTGCAAAAGCTTTGGCCTTGTCGAGCCAAGCCAATTGTTCTTTGCTGAACTTGCCCTCTAGTGCGCTAGTGGAGCTTGGTGATATCTGTGTTTGGACCATATCAATCATCTACCTAGAAATACATATACAAATATAGCAAGTACAAATATAGCAAGTAATGATCCCTTTTCCGGCCAGAAGCTCTAACTAATGCCAGTTGCGGAGTGCTCTTCGGCAACGTACCTTCTGTCTGCCTGCCCTGGCTGGGAAGATGCCCCTGGAAGACAAGCCAGAACATAAGGTAGAACATAAGATGGTATACAATTAATCTCGCGCAGTCGGCGTTTTGTCAAAAGATTGGCACTTCGGTCTTGGCAACGATCGCTTCTAGAGCGCGAAAGTAGTTTCGGAACCAGAAATTTCTATTTGTATGGTTAAAGCGCAAGAACTGGCACAAATTCAAAAACCGCGAGTTCTTAAAAAGGGCGATACGGTTGGTATCATCGCGCCTTCTTCGCCGCAGTTTGAACCAGGAAATCTCAAATTTGCTACCGATTGGCTTACTAAAATGGGCCTTTATTTCAAAATTGGTGCCAATAGCACTAAGTCTTACAGCAGTTATGCTGGAAGTGATAGTGCTCGGGCAGAAGATTTGCACACACTGTGGAGCGATGACGACATCACCGCTGTGCTTCCGATGCGCGGTGGTGCTGGTGCTTCTCGCATTTTGCCTGAGCTCGATTTTTCATTGTTTGAGCAGAAGCCAAAAATCTTGGTGGGTTTTAGTGATATCACTGCTCTACTAATTGCCATTAATCAGAAGTCTAATTTGGTGACATTTCACGGCCCTACTGTAGGGTTGATGTTTGAGACGGCCTACACTCATAGCTATTATCAGAAAGCAATTATGGGCACTTCTGCCATTGGTCTAGTCACTGACCCACCTAGTGAAGTTTGGGGTTCAGAATATCCACCCACGCGTATGGTTATAGCTGAAGGCAAAGGTAAAGGGCGTTTGACCGGTGGTTGCCTTACTTTGATCCGTGGTCTTATGGGCACACCCTATGAAATTGATTGCGCTGATCGCATTGTCTTTCTCGAAGATGTTGATGAAGAGCCGCACAATATTGATCGTATTTTGACCCAGATGATTCTAGCCGGAAAGTTTGATCGGGCCCGCGGTATCATCATCGGTGACTGTAGCGGTTGTAAGCCCGGTGGAAGCAAACGCAATATTTTGCCGCTCAATTCTTCCCTTGAAGCGATCTTGCGCGAACATTTTAGCCATCTGGGAATTCCTGTAATTTATGGTCTAAAACTTGGCCACACCCCTGATAAAGTGACCTTGCCCTTGGGCGTTATGGCTAGCCTTGATGTCACGTCTAGTTCTAGTTCTAATTCTAATTCTAGTGTGAGATTTAAGATTGAGGAGGCCGCTTGCGTTGATAAAGCCCACAGCGTTAAGAAGTAACGATAGAATAGCGCTTATTGCTCCAGCTAGTCGCCCAGCCAAACCTTCAGCCTTGAAACGGGCTGAGAAAATTATTGCCGAGATGGGCTTCACGCCGGTGGTTGGTGCCCATGCTCTAGACACTCATGGAGCTATGGCCGGAGGCGATCGCGCCCGGCTATTCGATCTTGTTAGCGCCTTAGAAGACGACTCAATTGCTGCCATTTGGTGCCTCAATGGTGGCTATGGTTCGCTGCGCTTGCTCAAAGATATTCCGTACCAGACTTTTGCTAAGAAGCCTAAAATAGTGCTTGGCTGCGACGATAACTGCCACTTGCTCTTTGCCTTGAACCAAAAATCTAAGGTAGTTACTTTTCACGGCAGCAATCTTGATCGCATTGATAGCAGAGAAAGTTTTGATCGCTTTAAGAAATTACTAACTAGCCATGACCATTTCCCTGCCATGCAGGTAAAAGATCGCTTTCTCTCTGACTTCTGCTACGCGCCGGTTCGCGCTGTTGGTAAGGGGCGCATGGTAGCGGGTAATTTAACTGCTCTGGTCTCATTGTTTGGCACCGAATTTGAGCCAGATTTGAGCGGTTCTATTTTGCTATTAGAAGATAGAGCTGAGCGCAATGACATTTTAGACCGCTGGTTTACCACTCTCTATATCTCTAACAAACTATCTACTGTGGCTGCTCTAGGCCTTGGTCAGTTTGAAGATTGCAGCACTAGAGGCTCGTTCAACATGCTCAGCTTTGAAGAGCTAGTAGCAGATCGAGTCACTGAAATGAAACTAGCAACTTGCTTTAACTTGCCCTTTGGCCAAGCTTGTGAAAATGCCATAGTGCCGCTTGGTCTGCAGGTTTCATTTGATACTGAAAAAGGGCATCTTACTTATTTGGAGTCGGCTCTAGAGAAGGATTAGCACTGTGGAATATCCGCTTACAGGCAGCGATTCAAAGACTGATTCAAAGTCCGATTCAAAGAGCAATGGTGCCGTCTCGATCACATTTTCATTGGTCAGTGATAGCACCAATAGAGCCATTTTGACAATGAATTGTATTATGACCTTACTGGTACTGCTCACCTATGGATCAATCATTTTTCGTCACCCAACGCAATTTTCGGTGTATACACTTGCTTTGGCGTTTATGCCAATTTTGTTATTGTTTTGCATTCAATGGTTTATCGGTCGGCGCAAAGAAGGGACGGTGCGCTTAAGTGCTGAAGGATTAGAATTCTTAGGTATTAGCCCTCTAACATTACTAAAGAGAAGCAAGCGCGACTGGTCTGATGTTCATTCTATTCAAATTACCTATCCACAAAACATGGGTAAAAACTGCTTTCCTCATTTCAAAGGGCAACCACTGAGTTTTTGGCAATCATTTAGTACTAATAATTATGGCCCCAATGTTACTTTCGATTTTAAGTCCGGCGGTTCCGCTAGCGTCGAACTGCCTTACCTGACCAAGCCTCAGGCAGAGGAGCTTTTGGGCGCAATTGAGAAATTTGGTGAGCCATCGAGATTTTCTAGTGACTTTGTCAAAATGCAAAGGGCAATTGTCTTAGAGCGGCTTGACTCGAAATCATTTACTCAATTATGGTCAGAGAGTCTCAGTCCAAGGTATTGTGCTACTACCTATGTGCCTCTGTTGACTAACCATGAGTTACAGAATGGGCGCTATACAGTATTAATGGAACTAGCTGCTGGTGGCATGTCGGCTGTCTATCTGGCCAAGGGAGATGGAGTCAAAGTGATTCTAAAAGAGTCAGTTTTGCCATCAGATATAAGTGAAAAGCAGCAGGAAAAAGCGCGAGAACTTTTCGAGCGCGAGGCAAAGCTCTTGCTCAAACTTAGCCATCCACAGGTAGCAAAAGTATTAGATCGCTTTGTGGAAGCTACTAGAGATTATTTAGTGATTGAGTATGTACCCGGGCTAACACTGGGGCAACTTGTCAAAGCCAAAGGACGACAGAAAGAAAAGGACGTTCTTAAATGGTGTCGTCAACTAACTGAAATACTCGCATATTTACATGGACAAGATCCACCGCTTTTGCATCGAGACTTGACTCCCGACAACATTATTCTTAAGACCGATGGCTCTGTATTTCTAATTGACTTTGGCGCTGCCAACGAGTTTGTTGGCCAGGCAACAGGAACGATGATTGGTAAGCAATGCTATATTGCCCCGGAGCAGTTGAGAGGTAAAGCTAGTCAAGCAAGCGATCTTTATGCTCTTGGTGGAACTTTGAACTATCTTTTGACGGGCGACGATCCAGAACCTTTAAGCGTTTCAAGGCCGAAGGAGAAGCATTCGCAAATTAGCCAGGGTTGCAGCGACTTAGTTTCAAATTTGACAGCTTTTGACGCAAGCGAGAGACCCTCTTCGGCTGCCGAAGTCTTGAATCTATTAGATAGGCTTGATACTGATAGTAGTAGCGCCAAATCAGGGAAGAAGTAATGGCTAAACCTTCGCAGATAAAAGCGCTGCCAGCACTTCCGCCAGGTCTTGACGAAGTGTACATACCTTACAGCGCTTGGCGCGCCCAGGGGCGATTTCGTCACGCACTTCTGCAAGAGAAATATACTGTTAGAAGGATCTCTCAGATTGCTGTTATCGTATTTGCCAGCTATGCCGTTCTGCTTGCGGTGATTCGTTGGCTGCCAACCTTCATCTTTGGAATTCCCTCTGGCATTTTTCTTAACCTTGTTATCTATGGTGTCTTACTGGTCACTTCCTATCCACTGTTAACTTCACCGACTAATATTCAGATCGGTAAAGAAGGCATAAGAATTCACTGGTTGTCTTTTCTCGGCCTGCTATCCAGCCCCTGGATTAAGCTTGACTATATAGATTTTGTCAACGTATCTTCTTTTCGGCGGGGTTTCTACAAGTCTCGTGCTGTTGATATTCACATTAACAAAGACAATGTGCCCTTGAACATAAGACGGGTACTGCGTCTAATTGCTCCGTCGTTATGGTGTGTGAGCTTAGGCTTTAAGCCGACACTAAAGTTGCGTTTTGATATTGCGGCAATTAGCCATGATGCCGATGTGCAAGTGCTACTGCGAACTTTTAAAAATTTGCTTCCGGCAGAAAAACTTGGTGTCGGATTGCTTGAGCTTGGGGACAATGGAGGAAGTTCCTTTACGAAGCTCTGGTTAGATAGTTTGGACGGCGGAGATCGCAGCAATAGTCATTTGAGCCTGCCACAAGGCGCACTAGAGCCAGGCGAAGTTCTCCAAGGTGGCCAGTTTGAGATTGTGCGACGGTTAGCGGCCGGGGGCCAAGCGATTACCTATTTGGCGTTGGCTCACAAAGTCAATGAAGAATCTGGTCAAGTTGTTCTCAAAGAGTTTGTATTGCCGGTACGTGGTGGAATTGAAATACGGAAACGGGCTCTCGAAAATGTTGAGCACGAAGCGAAACTTCTACAGAAATTGAATAATGAACGCATCGTCAAGCTTATTGATTGTTTTGTCGATAATCAAAAAGCCTATTTAGTTCTTGAGTATATTGATGGTAAGTCGCTACGTAACCTTGTTTATGATGACGGCACTGTCAGTGAAGCAGAGGCAGTTCGACTTGGTATCGAGATGTGCAACGTGCTTGAGTATCTCCATACGTTAGAGCCGGTCATCATTCACCGCGATTTCACTCCTGAAAATCTACTTTTGCGCTCTACTGGAGAGTTAGCGCTAATTGACTTCAATGTCGCCGAACAGCTTGAATCAAAAGAGACCAAGACCATGGTTGGTAAGCATTGTTATGTTTCTCCTGAGCAATTTCGCGGCAAGGCTACTACTCAGAGCGATATTTATGCCTGTGGCTGCACCCTTTATTGGCTATTGACTGGAAAAGACCCTGAGCCAATCTCGCTGTCGCAACCTATTAAGGAAAGGCCTGACATGAGCGTCGAGTTAGATGCCATAGTTGCTCGTGCCACGGCAATCGATGTAAGCAAAAGATTTGCCAGTGCAGGAGCAATGAAGAAAGAACTAGAGGCGATTCAGGCAACCATGAGCCAGTAAGACTATCTTTGCGAATTATTACTGAGCCGTTCTATATAAAGCAAACAAATCGGCTTTCAGTTCATAGGCATCGCTGTAGCGATCACTAGCCTTCTTCGCCAGTGATTTGAGGATGATTCTTTCTATCTCAGCAGCTTGCGGGGAGGGAGCTAGACCCATAGCTGGCGGTGCTTCCTGCACATGCTTTGTCATCAAGGCAACTGGATTGCTAGCAGAAAAGACCATTCTTCCTGTGAGCATTTCGTACATGACACATCCGAGTGAATAAATATCAGTGCGATGGTCTACGTCGCCGGCCAGACATTGCTCTGGGCTCATATAGACAGGAGTGCCGACTGCTTCGCCTGTAATAGTGAGAGCCATTGATGCGTCGCTCTGCACATGTTTGGCGATGCCGAAATCTATGATTTTGACAAAATCACTCTGGCTGTCCTGTTCAATTAACATAATGTTCTGCGGCTGGATGTCTCGGTGCATGATGCCTAAATCATGGGCGTGGGCAAGACCTGCAGCCACTTGAATAAATATTGGCAAGGCCCTCTCTAGGCCTATGGCACCATTTTTTTCAATTATCTCGCCGGCACAAATTCCTTCAATATAATCCATCACCATAAAAGGTCGGCCATCATTTAATATGCCGAAGTATTTGACTGCCACTGTATTTGGTGAGGTTAACCTACTGCTTAGGTCAGCTTCTTTCTTAAAGCGATTGACCATTTCAAGATTGTCGATTAGTGATTCATGCAAGATTTTTATTGCAACAACCAGGCTGCTGTTGTCTTCTATGGCCTTATATACCTTCCCGCTGATGCCGGCGCCAACTTCTCCCTGAATTTGATATCCAGCCACTTTATCTATTTTGGTTGGACTAGTTTTTATAGACACCAGTTGTGAGCCGTCTTCTGGGCAATTGAGCTGGTCGCTGCCGAATCTGCGATTGCAAAAGAGGCAGAGCCTGCTGGCATTGTCTGGAGAATCGAGCTGGTTCACTTTGTCACCTAAAGTCTATGCCTAAATATTACTGTCCGACAAAGCCCAGAGCTTCAGCTCTATCTTTGTCTTTTTTTGCTTGGGCTGAGAGCGAGAGTTGGTCGTTGGCATAAGAGCGGTAGAAATAGGCTTCGCCATTGTCTGGATCAAGTTTAATGGCGTCGGTGCAGTCAATGATTGCTCGATGAAATTGAGCAATTTGGTTGTAAAGTTCGGCTCTGCGAAGTAAGGCGCTAGCATCTAGCGGGCTCAATTCAATATTTTTATTGTAGTCTTTCATCGCTTGATCGTAGAGTTTGAGCTCTTCTTCGGCGTCGCCCCTATAGGCATAGGCCGCTTGGCACTGGGGGTCTAAGGCGATGGCTGAGTCGCAGTCGGCAATAGCTTTCTTGTATTTAAAAGAAAGGTTATAGGCATAGGCCCGAGCTGTATAGCCATCAGGGTGTTTCGGAGCTGCCTTAATGCCCTTGTTGGCGGCTTCGAACGCTTCATCTAAGTGGCCGCTGTTGAGGTGAGCGTCTGAAGCAAGTACGTAGGCTTCCAGATTTTTGTCATCTATTTTAAGGATGGCATCGCAGCTCTCTAAGCATTCTTTGTAATTTCCGATTGAACTCGCTGTTTGGGCCTTGAGCGTGAGCGTTGCCACATCATTGCGTCCCGCAGCAATTGCTGCTGTTAAGTCATCGTCGGCCTTGAGCTTTTCGTCTAACTGTAGCCAGTGTTTAGCCCGCTCAAAATAGAGATCGGCTGTTGGCTTAAACTCAATATCGGCGGTCAGTTTGTCAATGGTTTTCTTCACCTCTTCCGGTTCGTCTTTCGACAGATGATTGAAGACCTGATGATCAAACGTAAATTCTATCGGTATCGTAGGTGGTGCGCCTGATGGCAGAGGGGGGAAGGGCAGCGCGGCGTTGATAGTGGCCAGCATAGCTTCGTCGAAAGGCTTATTGCCAGCACTGGTAAGTATTTTTAGATCAGCAATGCTACCGTCTTTATTGGCCGTAAATGACACCGTTCCACTTTCGCCAGTGTCTGTTTTCGGCAACCAGTGCGCCTTTATTCGACGGTGTAGGCGAGCCATATATGAAACAAAGCTAACTGCAGAAATTTTTCGCGGTTCTTTTGGCTTGTCCTTTCTCTCTTTGCTTTCCGTCGGCTGCTCCGCTTGATTGCACGAAGTAAGACCCGCAGCACTGCTGAGTATAATTAGGGCGAGAGCTAAGCTGCGAATGTAGTTTTGGGTTGCCATTTAGCGATTTACTTAAAGATCTAAGATGATAATACTGATTGGGTCAGTTGCTCTTCTAGGTTACTTGTTTCACCAGCGGCAATGTTAATTAATGCCAGTGGAATAGCCGATCTAATGTCGCCAGCAACGATACCAGCCTGACCAAAGTTAGCTGCTACTAGGTCGCCCGCTCGGCCGTGAATGTAGACGCCAGCGCAAGCGGCATCGAATGGGTTTAAACCTTGTGCCATCAAACCACCAATAATTCCAGAAAGCACGTCACCAGCTCCAGCCGTAGACATCCCAGAGTTGCCAGTGGGGTTGATATAGACTTCACCTTCTGGGTGAGCTACTAACGTGTAAGCTCCTTTGAAAACTACTATGCAGTCAAATTGTTTGGCCGCCGCCAGGGCTGAACCAACGCGGTCTGACAAAAGTTCCTCGACGGTTTTTCCAGTGAGGCGGCTGAGCTCTTTGGGGTGCGGAGTGATGACAAAATTGCGAGCTGATTTCGGCAGCGATTTGATATTGGCCGAAAGTGCATTGAGGCCGTCTGCATCTATAACACAAGGCTTGTTGATTAAATCGAGTAAGTCGAGAACAAAACTCACTGTGTCTTGATTTTGCGATAGACCGGGGCCAATCACCACGCTTGAAATTTGATCAAGCATTTCGATTACTTCTTTCAATGCTTCTTTGCTGATTGATTGTTCTGTGGTTTCTGGCAGTGGCTTTACTACAATCTCTTCCACCGGCACGTGACTGGCCAGCGAGCGCGGTGTGGCTAAGTACGATAAGCCAGCCCCAACTCGAAGCGCACTACTGCTGGCTAGAGCTCCAGCTCCGCCCATTCCTAGGCTGCCGCCGATGGTGAGGACGCGGCCAAAAGTGCCTTTGTTAGAATTAGTAGGGCGCGAGGGTAGGACCGATTGCACCGCACCACATGTAGTGACAAATATTTTCGGAGTGCTTTCGACGTGGCTCAGGCTTGCAGGCAGGTTGCTAAAATCTGGAAGGCCGATGTCAACTAAATGCATGTCACCAGCGTATTCGGCACCAGGGTGGGTGAGGTGACCGGGTTTCAAAAAGCCAAAGGTTACGGTCTTATCGGCACGAACTGCCGCACCCATGATTTGCCCAGTATCAGAATTGATACCTGAAGGTAAGTCAATTGCCAGTACTGGTTTCGTGCTTGAGTTAATGGCTTCGATCACATGCTTGGCCACGCCGTCGACTGCTCTCGTTAGGCCAGTGCCAAATAGGGCGTCAACCAATACGGTCGAATTTGAAGTAATGGCACCGAGTACTTCTATTAGTTCATCAGTATCTTCTAAGACAATTAAATCAACACCCAGCGAAGCTAATATTTTGCGATTGGCTTCAGCTTCTGGTGAAGCCATCTTCACTTCTAGTTCTGCTAGATTATCTTCTTTGTCTTGTTTATCACTTGGTCTCGGATTAGTTTTTACTTGCTCTCTTGCATTCGCTTTTTCGCTCGGAGCAACCACAAAACAGCTTGCCGGAACACCCCATAGATTGAGGTAGCGTGCCACCACTAGGCCATCGCCACCATTGTTGCCGCTGCCACAAAAAATTGCTATGTGCCCTGGGTTTTCATCCCAAAGTGAAAGGGCTGCTAGAGCGGCTCCTCGACCAGCAACTTCCATTAAGGTTTGGCCCCAATTTAGGCCGCCTGAGATCTCAGCAATCGACTCTATCCAAGCCGCTTCCAGATTTCTAATTTGTTTTGTTGTAGGAACTCTTAAATTGCTCAGCATTTCTTTCTTCTTTGAATTTTACTGTTATTGCTAGACTTCTTTTTCGACTAAGAAACAGCGAGCATCATGGCCCGCTGATTTTTCTTCGAGGGGCGGAATTGATGACTCGCAGCTGTCAACGCGCAACGAGCAGCGGTTAGCAAAGCGGCATCCGCTGGGCAAGTTAACCAGGCTTGGTGGCTGCCCTTCAATTGGTATCAAACGCTGCGAACCGGGTTTTGGTAGTGAATTCATCAAGCCAATCGTATAAGGATGTTTGGGATTTTTGAACAGCTCTTCTACTGTGGCATATTCGACGACAGAGCCAGCATACATAACCGCTACGGTGTCGCACATTTCAGCCACCACACCAAGATCGTGAGTGATTAACACAATTGCCGTGCCTTGGTCTTTTTGAATCTCTCGTAGTAAATCTAAAATTTGCGCTTGCACTGTGACGTCGAGAGCTGTGGTGGGCTCGTCAGCAATTAATAATTCTGGTTCGCAAGCAAGAGCCATGGCGATCATCACCCGCTGGCGCATTCCGCCCGAAAACTGGTGGGGATAATCATCGACTCTATTGCGTGCTTCAGGAATTCGCACCCGATCTAAAACATCAATGGCTTTCTTTCGAGCTTCGGCCTTAGATACTTTCTGGTGTAGTTCAACGGCTTCCATGATTTGGGCGCCAACTGTATAAACAGGATTCAGCGAAGTCATAGGATCTTGCGGAATAAGAGCTATGCGATTGCCTCTCACTCCGCGCATTTGCGCTTCTGTAAATTCAAGTAGGTTTTTGCCGTCTAGGCGAATCTGACCGCCGACAATTTTTCCTGGCGGTGGAATCAGACGCAAAATCGACAAAGAAGTAATCGATTTGCCACATCCCGATTCACCGACGATGCCAAGCACTTTGCCTTTGTCAACAGAAAGCGTGACATCGTCAACGGCACGGGCCATGCCAGCCTCTGTAGGGAAGGCAGTAGCTAAATTTTGGATTTCAAGAAGGGCCATGGCACCGCTGACAGAAAGAAAGTTGTAGAAACTGTTGTGATTTTAGACTATCTGCTCGATCAGTCTGACTAATATCGCTACAGAATGCTTAAATAGACATCTAAATCCAGAGGATTCTATGTCTACTGATTCAACTAACAACACGCGAGATATCTCTGTTTTGCAGTTGCTCACCAAGCTGGTGAAAGAGACCGATAGGCTGGTTCGTCTAGCTGATGACATCGATACCCATGCTTCAACTCCTCAAGCCAAGGCTGCCTTCAATCTGATCGGCTCAGAAGTGAGCAGCATACTTTCTATTATGAAATCGTCTCTTGACCCGCTTTATCGTCTTTACGATTTAGATCCGGGCATGAAAAATCTCGACCGCAACCGTCGCAACGCCACAATCAAAGAGTTTACTATCGCAAACGATCCTGATGATAGTTACGATGAGCAAGCGCTATGGAACGATATCAAGGCTAAAGAGTAAGTCTTTTAAAGATTAGTAGAAGCTAGGTTCTTGTTTGCCAAGCTCTTCAGTTCTTGCTGCACTTCGGTGTTGCCGCCAACTCGCGCAACTACTCGCTTCAAACTAGCAAGCCAGGGCTTGAAGTGATGACTACGCATTTCGCTATAGGCCTGATTGAAGCTCCAGTGGTCGTGGATTACGCGAAACACTGCAACCAGTGCACCCGTGCGGTCAGCGCCATAACGGCAGTGAACAAACACTGGTTGATTGGCCGGATCATTAACAATATTCAAGAATTGAGCGACCTTAAAGAGCGACGGCCCCATGAAGCCAAGCGGAATGTGGATGTATTTAATGCCAAGTTTCTTTGCATTGTTCGCTTCTTCCGCTGCACCTGGCCCAGCCATACGTAGGTCAACGATAGTTTTGACACCGCTTTCTTGCAGCTTCTGCAGTGCTTGATTGGAGGGCGCTGCGCCGCGCCATAAGCCTTCGCTGACAATATCGAAATTAGAGATGCTAGGTGCTGCAATTGATGCTGCTAGTAAGTGCTCTTTGCTGTCACCGTTTTTGTGGCTGACATTTTCGTGCACCAAAATATGGTTTACGCCTTTGTCGGGAGCTGTCAAAGCCAAGTCTAGTAGGAATTGGTTTCTCTCTTGCTCAGACTCAAAGACGTTTTGCTGTACTTCACAGCTTAAGCTGCTCGACGCTTCAGCGGCTGTGGCCGTTGGTAAGTAGAGTATTGAGTTTAGAGCGAAGACAATCAAGCTAAGGGCTAAAAGATGGCATCGACCAGCTATTACACCACTAGCAGATATCACACCGCTTTTGGTGCTCTGAAATTTGGTATCAAATGTGGTGTCAGCTTGGCTGCCTACCATTTCTAAATAACCTGAAATTTTCCACTTTCGCTGATATTAACATGGTGCCTTCTTTACAATCAAGGTATCGTGGTCAATTATTGCCATTGCTTTCTTGGCTTCACGGCTCGGACGCTGCCGATACGGTTATACTCTTCTGGTGGAAAATAAGTTAAATTCGACTAGGGCTGGCAAGCGAGGGCGCAAGATTTATCTGCTTGTCCGCGTTTTGCTGACAGAGTTTCGTGGCTTTCTCATCTGTCTTTCCACTGCTTTTACCCTATCGGTGGCGCTTTTCTACTTTTATTATCCACATAGTTTGTTGCCCAGTGGCGCTGCTATGACATTTTTTCAAGCCGCCTATTACACCCTGCTGATGATCTTTTTCGAAAGCCCATTGCAGTACGTGGAAGATATTCGACTTTCGCCATTATTTTTCTTGTTACCTATTTTGGGCCTGGTGACAATCGCTGAAGGGGTTGTGCACCTCGGCAATCTTCTTTTTCAGCACAAGCGTTATTCTAAGGAGTGGCAGAAAATGATCGCCGAGACAATGGAAGGTCATGTCGTCGTTTGCGGGCTCGGCAACGTTGGCGTAAGAGTAGTGCAACATCTCAAGCGTTTTTCTGAAGATGTTGTAGCAATAGAGTCAAACCCTGATGCCCGCTTTGTTGGCGAGGTTGCTGGCTATGAAGTACCAGTTTTGTTTGGCGATGTTCGCGACACCAAAATTTTAGAGCAAGCTTCAGTAGCCAAAGCGAAGGCGATCATTGCAGTTACTGATAATGATTTGGCCAATCTTGAAGCGGCTATGACTGCTCGCGAGATCAATCCGACCATCCGGGTGGTGATTCGTATGTTTGATCAAAAGCTGGCCAAAAAAGTTGAAAAATTTATGGGTATTGAAGGTGCTTACAGCTCGTCAGCCCGGTCAGCGCGCCTTTTTGCTCAAGCAGCTATTTCAGGCAACATTATTGACTCATTTGAATTTGGTGGCACCATCATCAATGCTGTGCAGCTCATTGTTGAATCAAATACCATCATCGTTGGCCAGACACTCGATGATTTGCGCAATAACTATGAAGTAACGGTGCTTTGTCACGAGTCGAAAGAGGGTGTTGCCGATTGGAACCCCGCGCCAGCCACAACGCTATCAGTGGGTGACAAACTGCTGATAATGACCGATCGTGATGGCTTAAACAGGCTGGCACCGGTTTCTCACAAATTGTCGCTACCGCGGGAATAGATGTCAGTATGTTGCGCTCTTGCAACTACTCGTTACAACCGTATAAATGTCCACTAGCAGTAATCATTTATGGGTAATCTACCCTAGGTCGATGTCTTCCATGGCGATACTTAATGTTCGGTGTCATTCCGCCCTCGCAAGATGACTATCGTGATGAAAAAACGCTTGAGCGCCTTCTGCGCAAGATAGCTGCCACAATGACGCGTCCATGGACCATTATGGAAGTTTGTGGTGACCAAACCCAGGTTTTGCTTGAGAATAATTTGACTGAGCTTTTGCCCAGCGAATTGAACATTGTTCACGGTCCAGGGTGCCCTGTGGCTTCTGTGCCGGTGCGAATTTTTGACCGCGCCATAGCCATTGCTCAAGAGCCCGATGTAATACTATGCGCTCCTGCTGAACTGTTGCGCATACCAGGCTCAACTTGTGATTTGCTTGAAGTAAAGGCCAGCGGCTTTGATGTGCGTGTGGTTTATTCTTCAATGGATTGCATTGCTCTAGCTCGGGCCAATGCCGACAAGAAGGTAGTATTTTTCAACGTCGGCCTAGAAACTGCTGCTCAGATGGACGCTCTTGCTGTCTGGCAGGCTCGTAGGCTTGGTATCACCAATTTTCTGTTGCTCTCATATCATGCTCAGATACCGCCGGTTTGCAATAGCATATTTAGTCGTGCTGACAATGTCGTGCATGGTTTATTGGGGCCTGGTCAAGTTTGCAGCCTGACTGGTTTTGAGCCGTATGAAGCATTGAGCAAACAGTTCCAGATACCAGTAGTGGTGACAGGCTTTGAGCCAGTCGATGTACTCGAAGGAATTTTGAAATGCCTCACTATGCTTGAGGCGGGCAAGTATGGCGTGGAGAACCAGTATCGCCGTGCTGCAAACAAAGCGGGCAACCCAGAAGCTCGCGCCCTAATTTACGAAGTATTTGAGTCAGCTGAGCGTGATTGGCGTGGGCTTGGTGCTATTGCGCTTAGTGGTCTGCGTCTTAAGCCTGAGTTTGTCACTTACGATGCCTTCAGCGCCTTTTCGCCTGAGGCAGAAGTGGTGCAAGAATTTGCTGGCTGTATCTCACAAGATATTTGGCGCGGCTTGCGAAAACCGACAGACTGTCCATCGTTTGGCCGTGGCTGTAAGCCTGATAGCCCTCTTGGTGCCACCATGGTGTCTTCTGACGGCACTTGTGCTGCCTACTATAAATATCGAAAACAAGAAGCTAGTTAATCGTCCGCCAGAGCCAGGGTGCGGCTCAATTTCGCTAGTCAGTTTCGCTAGTAAATTTCGCTATTGTCAGTATCAGAACTGTGTGTCAAATTCCGGGGCAGGTTATGCGGAACAGCATGCTTAACGCACTTAGGACGGCCACGATAATTAGAGTACTTTTGGGAGACAGACCTTGCACGCGCATCAGGCCTAGGTAGCACATGTAGCCGGTTCCCATTGTCGCTAACATCGCGCCTAACGATATCTGCCCGAGGGCAATCCAGGCAAAGACAAAGGTTGCTTTGCTGAAGGCCAGAACGCGGAATGTTCCTTCAAGATCGCCTTTGCCACCAAGGCGTTTGAAGGCTAAATCAGTAATTACCGCTCCCACGCTCACTGACAGGAAGCCGATTATCATTCCCCAGAAAAATAGAAGTGGGTTCAATTTCGACACGGCGAACATAAGCGAACTCAAAATCAAAGTGAAAACTAAGTAGAGAAGCGGTTCTCCGTAGCCACCAGTTAGTGGCAAGTTCTGAAAATAAGCTTTTGGATTTGAGAGAATGTCTTTGGTAACATTGAGGTTGTATGTGGCGATACCAATAATGTCATTCTTGCTGAAACTTAGACCAATACTAGGCGGCGGCACTTCTTTGAGTTGGTCAGTCGCCGGACCAAATAGCTTGCTGCGCATTCTTTGTGGCTGCTGTTGCTGATCATACTGATCATATTGTTGATTTTGTTGATTTTGATTTCTGCTATTTGGGTTGGCGTTGGGCCAGGCAGGCTGTTGATTCTGCTCTGTCAGCGGGTCTATTTGTTGATTCTGCTGATTCTGTTGAAACTGAGCGCCCTGCTGTGCACCAGGCTGTGCATTCTGATATGCCCCTCCTTGTGCACCAGGCTGCGGATACCCTGGTTGTGCATAAGCTTGTGGTGTTTGCTGGCCAGGCATGCCTGCTTGTTGCTGTCCTGGCCAAGCGGGTTCGCCGGAAACTTCGGGGGCGTAACTTGGGCCCGTGACGATGGGCAAAGAGTTGAAAGGTAAGGCGTTTGCCTGACTGCCACCCGCTGGTAGAGTCTTTCTCTCAAGCTGCTGAGGCTGAGGTGGTCGCTGTCTTGGTTGTTCCTCGGCAAACAAGTCCCATTTTGGCTCTGGTACTGGAATCCATGGGCTGGAAGGGTCAGGAGCTGGGGCGTTGAGTACAGGAGTCTTAGGTATGTATTCGGCCGAATTTGGGTCGTCTTGTGGCCGCAGCTTGGGCAATTCGATACCAGTTGGGCCAATGGGCTCGGCTGGGCCAACATAACCAGCACTGACGGGATAGGCAGAAGGCGGTTGGCTGGTTGCCTCTTGATGGGGAAACCAGGGGTTATTTGTTGGCGGCGGTCCTGCCGGTTGCTGCTGCGAAGGAGGTGACTGGTGAAATGGGGCTGATGGCTGGCTGGGATGAGCTGGGTGTGGCTGCTGCTGAACTGGCGTAGCAGGTGGTGTGGGCGCCTGCTGCTGCGCGCTAAATGGAGTATATCCAGGCAAATGCGAGAGAAGGTCATCTTCCCCGTCTTTTCTCTTGCTATCGTCGCCGGATACCATATTTAGATCTTACCCATTCCTCTGCTAAAGCTAAGGATAATGCTAGATCTCTATTTATAGTTGCCTCCTAGAAATTCTTCTTTTGCGGTGCAGGAAAAATGACACCATTAGCAACGAGCTTGCCAAGTGGTGTTGTGGTTGGTGGCTAGTTCGTATATGTATTAAGGCTCTCAAAATTAATTCTTGACGTCACTTACTTGTTGGCAACTGTTGTGGAAACATTGTCGCTGTCCGGGCGTCCAAGAGTTCATGTAGTAATCGTCCTTCATCTTGAATACTGCCATTATGGCCAAGCGTATTGTGCAATCACTACTTGTCAGGGATAATACCATCGAGTCGAAAAGTGGCTTTGAAAGGGCATCTCTGACCTGCATAACTTATATCTATGCATGAGGTATAGCAATGGCATCTCCAACTATCTTGCGAGCATCCGACCCAGTTGTCGGGACAAACTCCGGTAAGAGTTCACTGATTTCGATCAAGCTGACAAGTCAGACTCGTACAACTGTTGAAATGCCCGAGAGAGTTTCAACTTCTGCTGGCTACCGCTCATTGATGCTAAATGATAGCCTGGCTGGTCGCAACGCCTCTCGTGTTTTTAGAAACGAAGAGCGTGAAGAAGGATGTTCACGCATGAGAATGGTGAACAGGTTGCGCCAGAAAGAGAAATGGCTAATCTGGAAAGAATTTTTCAAAGACTTTGATCACACCATCGGTGCCTTCTTCCAAAAGTGCGCACCATCTGGCTGGAACAATCCCTAAATTAGATTGAATCCCTAGATTTAGATTGAATCCCTAAGCTAGTTCAATCACTAAGTTAACTTCAATCACTAACATTGGCCTTAGAGCCTCGGTGCGTCTGCATCCGGTTTGAAGCCAAGTTGATTGTCGAAGATGAGCTTATCAACCCTGAAGGAATCAGGGCTTACTTGTAGGTCGCCAGAAAAAGGCGAGCCAAATAAAATCACCAAATACATATTCAGTGATATCAATAGCGATACCATGCCGGTCATGGCCATCTGCGCTTTGGCATCGGTCAGTCCGAAGAAGTAAGTGAAGACGATTGTCACAACTGCACCGATTATCAAGACAATCCACTCAACAGCCGGTATGCCGTGTTGTGCCATATTTGTTCGAGCGCGGCGATAATCCCATACCTGACATGCTTCTTGAACAGCAATTGGATAAATTGCCTTTTGATTTTCAGTAACAGGCTCAAAGCTCATAACTTCTTTCATTAGTTCGACGATAGCCTTTCTGGCTGTCTTACTAATCTTGCCATCAGCCATTGCCGGCCACTCTTCAGTGAGAATTTCTTTGACGTAGTCGTTGCATACCACTCGTATTTTTCGGCACTTTTCTGGCGGCAAACTATCTGCTAATAGAAAAACATCAGCCAGCGAATTTGCTTCTTGCTCGACAATTTCACGGGCTGCCTGAAATTTGGTCATGGCATCGACCACAATCAAACCCAGCAAAACTGCATACATCGTGCCTACAACAGAGAGCAGGTAGCCTCCGACTTCGTGGCAGCTTCTTAGCTTATCTAAGTCAAAGTACTTGCGCACAACCAAGAGGCCAAGCACAGAGAGCAGTGAGACACTAAATATCAATATTGAGCCGGCGACGTAAGAATCAAATTTCATACGCTTAGTTTCCTAGGAAACTAGATTTTGTTCAACTGCTATTTGTTCAACTAGTTTTAGCGCTACCAGTAGTTTTAGCGTTACTAGTTTTGGTTGGAATCGCCGAGTCGATCAAACGAGTGCAAGGCTTTGGTTGCCAAATCAAGCACACCGTGTGCGAGGCCGATCATTTCATCGTGAGCCACAGTAAGGAGGAAGACCGCCCCCAGAGTAAGCACTACTAGATAGAAAAACACTACAGCCATTGGGTCTCCGTTCAAAATTATTTGAATCAGCACATTGGAAGCTAAAGCCATAGCATTCCTTATTGCCCTGCCAGTATCTTTTCAAGTGGTTAAAGGTAAGGTTAAGAGATTGCCTTGCTGCAGCTCCTGTAACCCTAAGTCTGTCTAATGTATGGCTCTACACTGGAGTTTGTTTTCTAGAGCTCACTTTCTAGAGCTTATTTTCTAGAGATTACTCTTTTGCTGGAGCTTGTTTTTCTCTTAGTGCTTACTTTTCACTTAGTGCTTGCAGCTGGGGCCATGGCTGTGCCCTTTGTGTTCGTCTTTGGTTTCAGCTGCACTGTTTGAAGAGCAATGGGAATGAGCGAGAAAACTGCCATGGGTAAGCTTGCGATTCAACAAGTGCGTTCCCACTAGCAGCAAATTGCCTGCCGATATTAAAGGAAGTTCAAAATTGGCTGGAAACTGTCCTCGCAAAACGGCTACTGCGGCCACAAGCGCTAGACCTATAACTAGGCCGGCCAGAGCAATTGGTTTTTTGTGCTCTCTATAGCCAGGGATGATAGCAAAGACAGCGAAGCCCACGATAAAGGCTATGAGAACGTTTTCGGTGGTTTCACTTTGTAGCCATTGCCACTTCATACCTATAAAAGGAATAGCAGCAACGACAAAAGGCATGGCCAAGCAATGAATAAGACAAAGCACTGAGGCGAAAATACCGAGGTTATCTAGCGAGAGAATGGCTTTCTCTGCTGCTTCCTCTGATTTTATAGAGTCTAGCTCTGTCATAAGTGTTTCCGTCCGCCGCTGCAATCATTGCAAAGGCCAAAGATTTCGAGTACGTGACCTTTTACCTGAAAACCATAGTTTGAGCGAATACTGTCTTCAAATTGCTCAATCAAGCATTCATCAAGATGCAGGCTCTTGTGGCAAGACTCGCAAACCAAATGATGATGATGCTCACCAGGCCGAACAAGCTCGTAGCGCCTCTCGCCATCGCCAAGTTGTACAGCCTGTACAAGACCTTGGCCAACCAGAGATTCCAGCGAACGATAAACCGTAGTTAGCCCAGGGGCCTTGGGGTCTTCTGTACGCATTAGGCCGTGTATATCTTGGGCGCTGGTCATATCGTGAGCGCGCTCAAGATACTCAAGAACTTTGCGGGCACCCTTGGTCAGTTTTTGAGGGTTGATAGTTAAACCGTGTTTATGCTCTGCCATTATTAAAGGATAGCAGAAACGTCTTAGATCAACTTATTGCCCAGTTTATCTTAGTATTGATAAGTCAGCTAACGCTAACTTTGCGCAGGCTATAACCTACTTTAGGAATGGTTGTGATGATTGACAGCGATTGATCTTGGCTGTCGTCGAGCTTCTTGCGTAAAGCGGTGATTGTTTCTAACAGTGATTCTGCCGTTGCTTCAAACCCTGGTTTTGAAATGCGCTTTATCAGCACGTCTGTACTGAGATCTTCATCCGGGCGCAGCATGAAATATTCAAGCAAGTCAAACTCTCTTGCTTGCATTTGAACTTTGGCACCACTTTTGGTGACGACGCGTTTGACTAGGTTAATTTCAATATCGCCATTAGCTATTATGTTTGAAAGTTTGTTTGGCGGCCGTCTTAGCAAAGCGCGCAAGCGTGCTGATAGTTCTTTGAGATTGAAAGGCTTGGTCAAATAATCATCGACCCCAGCATCAAAACCTTGCTCTTTCTCTGTAATTTCAGTTCGACCAGTGAGCATAATTACTGGTGCTTTGCCGTCAGTGTCTCTGTATTTGCGACAAATCTCAGGCCCAGAAAGGCCACCAGGTAAGTGCCAATCTAGAATAATTAAATCGAACTTGCCTTTGCGCAGAACTTCCCAACCCTCAGTGCCGTCGTGAACAATTTCTACGGAGTAGCCATCAGCCGAAAGCCAGTCATTGACCATTTCGGTCAAGTCTTTATCATCTTCCACAAAGAGGATCTTAGCCATTTCGCTCCGACAACTTAAGGTATATATCAAATTCGCTGTCTAAGAATATACGACGGTCTCAATCGTTTCAAGTAAACTTGTCAGGTTACTTACCCGAATAAGGCGCGCGGTTCGCAATGCGGCTATCTCTGGCAGCTAAAGGTTTAATACTCGTAGCAATTCCTCTTTGCTTCGAGCTTGCTTTTGTTGTGGTTCTGGTCGATTTGCAAAGGCAAGCTGAGGCTGAGTCTGCCATAGCCTTGCGCTCTAAGAAAGTGGCACAGGGAATAGCTGCTCAGACACACGATCTCTTTGCATTGTGGCAGACTATTTATAATACGACCAGAACTCAATGGCGTTCCACTGGCCGCTTTGACCAGAGTTACAAACCTGGTGTGGCGAAGCTCCTGGCTGGCTACAACGAACTTGTCGAACTGACGCCTGATGACCCTGAAATTAATAAGCGTGTGAGAATTTCTCGTTCTACGCTCCTTAATGCTGAGGCAGTGCTTGATTCAATGATGACGCGCCTCAACGACCATGACGGCAGTCAGTTTTTGACTGATGAAGTTCTGGCGATTAAGAAGATACAATCGACTTTTCATGCTCTGGTAGAGCAGAATCATGAGTTAGAGGCCGTCTTTAGAAAGAAAAATAGTGAGAAAGATAGCAATCGCCAGATTGAACTAAGGCAGAGAATATTGACCGTGGCAACTTTTGCCGCCATCGTCAATGTTTTGTTGAGCATCGCTGTAGCCGTATTCTTACTGAAAGATGTTGTTGGTCGCTTGCGCCTTTTGCAAGACAACGCCTCAAGATTGGCAACAGGTAAGCAACTTCGTGCCCCCTTACAAGGTAGCGATGAAATAGCTGAAGTTGACAGAGTGTTTCGCAGAATGGCACGTGCTCTAACTGAGTCGAACCATAAAGAACGCGCCGTAGTTGAAAATGCTCTTGATACGATTTGCGCAATTGATAAAGACGGTCGCTTCAGCACAGCTAATCCGGCTAGCTTTAAGCTTTTTGGCTTAGAACCAGATGACCTAGTTGGTACTCGTTTGGTTGATTCTATCGCCGAAGAGGATAAGGCGAGAATACTTTCTTGGCTAACTGATTTGCGTGAGCAGAAAGATCGTGTTGCCAGTCAGTCTGAGCGGGAAAAGGAATTTCGCGTGCGCCGCCGAAACGGTAGCGTTGTAGACACACTTTGGTCTGGTCATTGGTCAGAAGAAGAACTTTCTCTCTTTGTGGTTGTTCACGATATGACCGATCGCAAAGAGCTAGAGCGCGCCAAGCAAGAGCTTGTGGCCATGCTTACACATGATTTGCGCTCACCGCTCACAACCATCCAAGGCATGATTGAAATGGCTCAATCGGGCATGCTTGGTCAGCTGAACGAAAGAGGAGTACGCCTGACTAATGCCGCTGAGCGCAATAGCTCGCGCATGCTTAGTCTTATCAATGACTTGCTTGATATTGAAAAAATTAAATCAGGCACCATGACTCTGGAAAAAGAGAAAGTCAGTCTGACTGAACTATTCGATGAAGTTAAGGCTAATGTCTCTGACTGGACTGCCGTGAACGGCATCATCATTGACTGCCAAGCGACGAATTTAAGTGTGTCTGGCGATAGAGAGAAAATTAGCAGGGTGATCTTTAACTTGCTCTCGAACGCTATCAAATTTTCACCACCGGGCGGCCACATAGAACTGTCTGCCAGTGCTAAGGACAAATTCGTTGAAATCACTGTTTCAGATCAGGGTCCTGGCATGCCACCAGAAATGGTATCGTCAATTTTTGAGCGGTTTCAGCAGGGTACCGGCTCTGCTCATAAGGGCAAGGGCGGATCGGGTCTGGGCCTGGCCATCTGCAAAGAAATAGTTAGTTTGCATGGTGGCAAAATTTGGGTAACCACTGAAGAAGGCAAAGGCAGCCAATTTCACTTTACTGTTGAAACTTAAAATTGGTACACCAGCGACTCTAAGCTAGAAAGCTACTTGCTCTTCTCAGCAAGCGACAGCTCATGTCTCAGCTCACGCATACTAGCATCAGCTTCTTTGTAGGCTTGCCCTGGGCGGCCAGCTCTCAGGCGCTCGTATGCTGCAATGGTTTTTCGGACGTCGGCACTATCGACTTTTGTACCAAGTTGTAAGTCGCCGACCCAGCTTGATGCCAGGGCATTTGCTAAATTGCCCATTTGGGCATCAAATTCTTTTGGTGTTGCTGTTTTCTTCAGGGCCTCAGCTCGCGCCATCCAGGTTTCTCCAGTGGGCGGCATAGTGGCAGCATAGGCTTGTTCGATTGTCATTGGCTTATTGATGAAGTCGCGAGAATTGCCCCACTGACCATCGATTTTTACTAACCTGGTTTTTGGATCATAATCTACGATATTCACGACATGGTGATCGGCTAGAATCTTTTCAGACAAAAGTGGCCCGGTGAGTGGGTTGTGTCTCATAGTGCTCACCAGGGGTTCGCTATTGACACGAACAAAGAGCGTGGCAAACAGTGGGCCTTTTTCGGTTTCGCGTAGGTGTTTAAGTCTATCAGCGAAATCTTCTACCGATGTCACACCAGTGGCCAGGTTGTGCTCACTGTCTCGTTCTTGCATAGAATGGTGGATGATAAACAACTCTGGCTGCCACTTCTTGGTCAACTGTTCGTTGATTCTAATCATATTGTTCATGTAGCCAGCCATTCCTGGCCCTTTGTCTAGCTCTTGTGGTCGGCCATGTGAGTAGTCGACTAGCGATTCACCACTATCATAGGGGCCTGTGGCCTGCTTCTGATAATAGTGAACATCGCCTGGTGGCATCTTGCGCAAATTTTCTTGGCTATAAAAACCGGTGATGGCAGCGGTTTGAAATACTTGGCTGGTGTAAGAACGTATCCATGAGCCGTTCTTGGCATTGAGCGCGGCGTCTCCGTGGGCTCTGAGATTGGTCTCTTCCATGGTCACACTAGTGCCGTCTTTAGTTGTAAATCTACCTTCGCGAGCAACTTGCGAAAGTATATCTGTCACCGTAGATGGTTCTTTGGCGTAGAGTCTATTTTCAATGGTTGTAATTTGGCAGGTGCTGTATTTGCCTTGGTCGTTAGATGTAGGCTCAGCGGCATTGGCCATGGCGCCATTGACGAGCCTTACTCTTTCTCTTTGTGATAGTGGCACATTGCCCTTTAGTTCTAAAATCTGAGCCAAGTCGCGGTAAGTGCGGGCGACTTCTTCGCTACTGATGCCGTCTTGTTTTGCTCGTGCTTCAAAAGTCTGCATGTCTCGCTTAAGTTTTTCGCTTTCTGCCGGCAATACCACTTTTTCTTTGATTAAGCGCTCTAAGCCTGCTTTTTCTTCTGCCAAACTTTTAGGCGCCGGTGGCTCTGGTCTGTCACTGCTAATTAAGCGGCCATCGGCACTGCGTACAACCGTAAACTTATCTGTTGCCTTAGGGCCAAAGTGTTCTTCTTTGTAGCTGTCGTCGCTCTTACCAGTGAAGCTGCGTTCGAAGCCACTGCCATCGGGTCGTGTTACTTTTACTTTGCCGTCTTCAGTTATTGTGTAAAGTGACTTCCCTGTATCTGTGAGCACAACAGCACCATCGGCGGTGTGACCCTGCATGCGCACTGTTTCACCAGCTTTGAAAGTAGCTGTTTGCGGTGAATCGCTTTTCGCTAACTTTATGAAATTGAGTTCGTAGATTTCTTTTGCGTGTTGTTTTATTTGTTCAGGGGTGGCAGCTGAGCCCAAATGCTGGGCAGCAATGCTCATCACCGATTGCTCAGCGGTTGTCTTGACCTCGCCTGGCTTGACGTTGATTTTGATAAATTCGCCAACAGCGGCCTCTTCGGTCTTGATTCCGGCAATTTTTATGAATACCGGGCCATCTTGCTCAAAGTTTTTGGCACCTGTGGCCTTTTCTGGTCGTTCTTCTAGTTTGGCGTCGGGAAAGCCCATGGCCTTAACCGCGCCAGAATCGTTGCCCTGGGCTAATGCGCCATTCCATTCTGCGGCATTGCGCCTCAGGTCTTGAGCTTGGTTGGCAAGGGGCTGTGGCTTCTCGCTCGCGTCTGCACCAGCGCCATCTTTGGGCGCTTCTGGTTGTTTGTGTTTGCCGTCGCTCGTGTCTGCCTGTCCCACGGAATGAGCCTTTAGGTACTTTCGTTCGTTTTAAGTAGGCCGTTGGTCGCTACTATTTATATACCCTCCGGAAATGGTTTCTCGACGGGCTTGTGTCTGTAGTCTTGTATCTAGCGTATGGCCGCCTGGCGGTGCTTTAAGCGGCACTGGCGCGTACTTGACATTGAGGGTGTTGCAAATTTGAAGCAAAGCTAAGCTGATTACGGCTTTGCTCTTCTTAGTCGCTTGCCTGGCATGTTAGACTGATTGTCTTGTCGGGCGATTAGCTCAATGGTGGAGCACCTCGTTTACACCGAGGGGGTTGGGAGTTCGAGTCTCTCATCGCCCAAGACTTTCGGGACTTTGGAAAAACCCATCCCAACAATATCCCAACTTTTCCTCGGAAAAGATTGGCATGATAAGAAAACGTTAGTAATGCTCTTTAGAGCGATCAAGCGTTAAATTAGTCAACTAAGAAAGGCCTGCATTTATTGCGGGCCTTTTGTTTCTTGTGTGCCACGCATGTTTGATAACTGGAGGTGAAGGTCCTCACAGAACCGGATAGCGGTGAACTGTAGCAGAGCGCAAGGGCGTAGTCGCGAGGCTGGGTCTGAAGGAAGCGCCGAGCAAAAT